>OIYO01000195.1_pt1 | contig 61602 bp, 57 predicted proteins | sample 1588191 | NCBI WGS metagenome assembly OIYO01 (sample SAMN03283275) | human gut metagenome | biome: human-associated habitat; material: feces | host: Homo sapiens | place: Peru | collected 2012 | reverse complement strand
GATCCTCACCGACGGCGTCATGGGCACCATCATGGAGCCGGTGGAGCTGCCGCCGGAGCGCTCCGCAGAGGAGGTCAGGGCGCTGAAGGAGCAGTGCCGCAGCTGGGCGGCCATCGGCCACGATTCCTATAAGGAGCCCCGCGCCACCATCGATGCCGGGCGCTGGGACACCAAGGAGCAGGAGCGCCACTGCCAAAAGGCCGAGGAGCTGTACAAGAGCTGGCCCAGCGAGGCGGAGACGCTGTATCTGGACGACGCCGAGGTGGTCGTCACCGGCTACGGCATCTGCGGACGCATCGCCCGCTCCGCCGTGAAGCTGCTGCGGGCGGAGGGCTGCAAGGTGGGACTGATCCGCCCCAAGACCCTGTACCCCTTCCCCTCCGACGTGTTTGCCGGACTGGACTTCGGCCGGGTAAAGGCCATTCTGGACGTGGAGATGTGCATCCCTGCGCAGGTGGTGGACGACATCCGTCTGGCTGTAACGGATCGCTGCCCCATCGAGACGTGTCTCCACGCGGGCGGCGAGATCATGGGACGCGACGAGGTCATCGGCGCCGCCAAAGCGCTGCTGGCGCGATAAGGAGGTGCCGGAATATGGAAAAGGTATACGCGAGAACAAAGGGCATCCAGCCCGACATGGTGGACGGCTTTTGCCCCGGCTGTATGCACAGCACCCTCTTCAAGCTCATCGGCGAGGTGCTGGAGGAGCTGGGTATGCTGGAAAAGACCATCACCGTTCACGGTGTTGGCTGCTGCGGTCTTGCCATGGAGTATGTTACCTACGACTGCACCACCAGCCCCCATGGCCGTGCCTGCGCGGTAGCCACCGGCGTGAAGCGCGCCAATCCGGACAAGATCGTGTTCACCTATCAGGGCGACGGCGATCTGGCCTCCATCGGCCTTGCCGAGACCCTAAGCGCTGCCAACCGGGGCGAGAACTTTACCGTCATTTTCGTCAACAACGGTATCTACGGCATGACCGGCGGTCAGATGGCTCCGACGACGCTGGTGGGCATGAAGGCAACCACCGCCCCGAAAGGCCGTGATCCGAAGGAGCACGGCTACCCCATGCACATGTGCGAACTGATGAATCAACTGACCGCACCTTACTATCTGGAGCGCACCAGCTGCAACACGCCTGCCAATGTCAATAAGACCAAGGCTGCTATCAAAAAGGCATTCCAGAACCAGCTGGACGGCAAGGGCTTCTCCATGGTGGAGATCGTCACCAGCTGCCCCACCAACTGGGGTCTTGACCCGCTGGAGGCGCTGGACTTTCTGGAGGAGAAAATGCTCAGGGAATTTCCGCTGGGCGTCGTCCGGGACAGAGGCGGAGAGGAGGCGTAGCAATGGAACGAAATCTGATGGTCGCCGGGTTCGGCGGACAGGGCGTGATGACGCTGGGCAAGTTTCTGGCAGAAGCCACCTGCGACAGCACGGACAAGAACGTCACCTTTTTCCCCTCCTACGGCGCGGAGCAGCGGGGCGGCACCGCCAACTGCTATGTGGTCATCTCCGATGACGACATCGGCGCGCCGCTGGGCGACAGCATGGACGATCTGATCGTCATGAACGATCCCAGCCTGAACAAGTTCCTCTATAAGCTTGTCCCCGGCGGAACCCTGTTCATCAACAGCTCTATCGTCACCAGTGAGATCACCCGCCAGGATGTGAAGGTGGTGAAAGTCCCCGTTACGGAGATGGCGTTGGAAATGGGCAATGCCAAGGTGCTGAACATCATCATGCTGGGCGCTTATGTGGGTTATACGCAAGTCGTCCCCGAGGATGTGGTGTGGCAGACCATTGAGCACAAGCTGGGCAAAAAGCCCAAGCTGCTGCCCCTGAACAAGCAGGCCTTTGAAGCGGGCCTGAAAATCGGCAAGGATGCCCGATAATATTTCTTAATACGAAACAGAGCCCTGTGGATGTTTCTCCACGGGGCTCTTGTGTTTCATTGAATCATTTGGTAAACTGAGGATGAGAGCGTGAAAAAATTCACAGAAATAACATAACGGAGGGCTTCCCTATGAAACAACTGAACCGCTGGGTCTACGCCATCGTGGGCGTGATCGTGCTGCTGTTCGCCGGTCTCGTGTATGCGTGGAGCGTGCTGAGCACCCCCATCGCCGCCGAGTTCACCAGCTGGACAAAGGCACAGCTGAGCCTGACCTTCACCATCGTCATGATCCTGTTCTGCATCGGCTCCCTGCTGTGCGGCCTGCTGGCCGGTAAGCTCAGCGCCAAAAACGCCGTGCGGCTGGGCGCAGTGCTGTTTCTGGCCGGGTTCTACATCGCCAGCCGCTGCCAGACGCCGCTGACGTTGTATCTGGGCTTCGGCGTGCTGTGCGGCCTCAGCTCCGGCCTGTGCTACAACGCCGTCATGAGCACCATGGTGCGCTGGTTCCCCGACCGCCCCGGCCTGATCTCCGGCGTGCTGCTGATGGGCTTCGGCGGCGGCAGCTTTGTCATCGGCAAGCTGTATCAGGCGTGGACGCCGGCGGAGATCGGCGGCTGGCGCACCAGCTTTGTGGTGCTGGGCATCGTGTGCTTCGCGGTGCTGGCGGTGTGCTCCTTCTTCTTCGTCGCCCCCGGCGCAGACTTTGCGGCTCCGGCGGGCAAGGGCGGCAAGGCCGCCGTCCGTCCCGCTGCGGCGGACATCAAGCCGGTGGAGATGCTGAAAAAGCCCACCTTCTGGCTGTACTATGTGTGGGCCATCGCCGTCAGCGCGGCGGGTCTCGCCCTGATCTCTCAGGCCAGCGGCGTGGTGTGGGAGGCCAGCGCCGACCAGACCGCCGGTGCGGTAGCCACCATCGTGGGCCTGATCTCCATCTGCAACGCCCTGGGCCGTGTGCTGTTCGGCGGTATGTACGACAAGTACGGCCGCAGCCTGTCCATGCAGCTGGTCAACGGTCTGTTTATCGTCACCTCCGTGGTGCTGCTACTGGCCATGTCCGGCCGCAGCGTGGCGGTGGTCATCGCGGGCTTCGTGCTGGGCGGTCTGGCCTATTCCGGCGTCACGCCCACCAACTCCGCCTTCTGCCGCGCCTATTTCGGCGCCGCCCACTATCCGGTGAACTTCCCGCTGATCAACAGCAACCTGATCTTCGCCAGCTTCGGCAGTACCATCTCCGGCGCGCTGTATGACGCCGCCGGCTCTTACAGCAGCACCTTCTTCCTCATCATCGGCCTGGCCGTGGTGGGCGTGCTCTGCTCGCTGGCCATCTCGTTCATTGACCGGAAAAACCGGGCATAACAGCAGCGACCCCTGCCATCCGGCAGGGGTCGCTGCTGCTTATATCTATCACTTATAATAGTCCGTCTCATCGGTCAGCGCCATAGGCAGGCCGTTGTGATACACCGGCAGCGTCTGGAACTTGAAGCGCGAAATTTTGTGCTTGCGGTCGATCTGCTCCTTGATGGCGGGGTCGACCTCGCCCTTGCGGATGTACTCGTTCACCGCGTGGTAGGTAAAGCCCAGATTGTCCTCATCCGTCTTGCCGGTCAGCCCGTCGGACGGCGGCTTGATGAGGAACTTCTCCGGCAGACCCAGCTGCCGCCCCAGCGCCACCACCTCCTCGGTGGTGTACATCCCCAGCGGCGAAAAGGCACCGGCGCTGTCGCCGTAGATGGTGCAATAGCCCACCCAGTCCTCGCTGAGATTGCTGGTGTTGATGACGATGCCCTGCTCCACCGTCTGAGCCACGGCGTACAGGGTGGCCATGCGGACGCGGCTGGGCAGATTGACCTTCGTCTGGCGGCTGGGGGTCAGGCCCGCTTTTTCCATCTCGTTCAGCACGCCCTGAACGGCGTCGTGGATGTTGATGGTGCAGTGGGGAATCTGCAAGTGCTCCACCAGGGCCTGGGAATAGTCGATGTCCGGCTGGACGCCGTTGGGCATCAGCACGCCGTATACGTTCTCCCGGCCGTAGGCGGCCACAGCCAGCGCCGCCACGGTGGAGCTGTCCTTGCCGCCGGAGATGCCGATGACGGCGGTTTTTGCGTGGGCGTGCTCCAGCCGCTTGGCAAGGCCGTCGGCCTGCATCTTCAAAATCAGCTCACAGCGCTCAGCGCGGCGTTTGGGGTCGCTGGGCACGAAGGGGGTCGGGTCCACCCAGCGGGTCAGGGCCATTTCGGACAGCGTCAGGCTGAAGTCTACGGTCGTGTAGCCGTCGGCGGAAGGCTCGAAGCTGGTGTTGCGCGCCCGCTCGGATTCCATCCGCTGGCAGTCCAGTTCCGTTTCGGCGTGTCCGCCCGCAAAGGGGGCCGTCTCGGTCAGCAGCGTGCCGTTCTCGGCGATGAGGTCATGACCGGCGAACACCATGTCCTGCGTGCTCTCGCCGTGACCGGCGGAAGCGTACAGGTAGCCGCAGAGCAGACGGGCCGACTGGTTCTCGACCAGCGTGCGGCGGTACTCAGCCTTGCCGACCGTTTCATCGCTGGCCGAAAGGTTCGCGATGACCGTCGCACCGGCCAGTGCGTGGAAGGTGGAGGGCGGGAGCGCGCTCCACAGGTCCTCGCAAATCTCCACGCCGAGCACGAAGCTGGGCATCTCGCGGCAGCGGAAGAGCAGCGACGTGCCGAACGGGACCTGCTGGCCGCAGACGGTCACCAGCTCCACTTCGGTGCTGCCCGGGGTGAACTGGCGTTTTTCGTAGAACTCGCCGTAGTTGGGCAGGTAGGTCTTGGGGACAAGGCCCAGCAGCTGGCCGTGGCAGAGCACAGCGGCGCAGTTGTACAGCTTGCCCCGGACCATCAGCGGAAGGCCCACCAAGGCCACCACGTCCAGCTCCCGGCTGGCGTCGAGCAGGGTCTGCAAGCCCTGCAGCGCACCCTGCTGGAGCGTCCGCTGCAAGAACAGGTCGCCGCAGGTGTAGCCGGTGAGGCAGAATTCCGGGAACACGGCCAGCTTGACGCCCCGGTCTGCCGCTTGGCGCAGTTCCGCGAGGATCTGCGCGGTGTTATAGGTGCAGTCCGCCACCCGCAGAGAGGGGGAGAGGGCTGCTGCTTTCAAAAAACCATCTTTCATCGGAGGATTTCACATCCTGTCTGTTTGTTTGACCACGGCGGACAGATGGGCCGCTGTGGTGCACATAGTATACCACACTCGAGGGCAAACGAAAAGTGACAGAGCGGTAAAAGTTGCGTGAACAAACAAAAAGAGCTGCCGCGAAGGGTCGCAGCAGCTCGGTCAGATTCAAAAAATGGAAAACGAGATGGACCGTAAGCCGGGTTCTGTATTAAACGACGATCTGTCTCGACCTGCCATTGCTGACAGGCTCATGCCACCATCGGGACACGCGAGCAGCGCTATCCGTCCCATCTAGGTGTTGCTTCCGGTAGGGTTTACAAAGCCGCATGGTCACCCATGCGCTGGTGAGCTCTTACCTCGCCCTTTCATCCTTACCGCATCGCTGCGGCGGTTTCCTTTCTGTTGCACTTTCCCTAAGGTCACCCTCGGCTGCCGTTAGCAGTTACCGTGCTCTGTGAGGCCCGGACTTTCCTCAGGGCGGTCAAAGCCGCCCCGCCGCCGTATGTTCCACTCGTTTTCCGCTCCCCATGATACCATAAAAAAACAAGATTTGCAAGTAATGCGAAAATTTGCTATAATATTTTTATGTATGGCGTGAAAAATTCGGGGAGGGAAACGGAGATGAAACTGATTTTTACGGTCCCTCCCGAGCTGGATGGCACATTGCTGCGCAACTTTCTGCGCCGGTGTGCCGTTTCGACCGAGCTTGCCCGCGCGGTGAAGTTCCACGGCGGCGGATTTTTCGCGGATGGCGTGCCTATCCTCGCCAACCGCCGGGTCGCGGCAGGGCAGGAGATCTCGTTCGAACTGCCCGCAGACGGCGAGAGCGTGCCGCCCCAGCCGGAGATTCCAGTGAAGGTCGTCTATGAGGACGCCTTTGCCATCGTGCTGGAAAAGCCGCCCCATCTGGCGGTGCATCCGACCCTGAACTATCCGCTGGGCACGCTGGCCAACGGCTATGCGGCCCTGATGGCGGCGCGGGGCGAGAGCGGCGTGTTCCGCCCGGTGAACCGCATCGACAAGGACACCAGCGGCTTGGTGCTGGCGGCCAAGAACAGCTATGCCGCCCCGCTGCTGGCCCAGCACGTCGAAAAGCTCTACTACGCCATTCCGGAGGGGGAGCTGCCCCTCGGCCCGGGCGTCATCGATGCCCCCATCGGCCGACAGGCCGACAGCATCATCGGGCGGTGCGTGACCCCCGGCGGCAAACCCAGCCGCACCGAATATACCATATTAAAGGCAGAAAAGGGTCTGAGCCTTGCGGCCTGTGTGCCGGTGACCGGGCGGACCCATCAGATCCGGGTCCACTTTGCGTCCATCGGCCACCCGCTGGCCGGAGACGACCTCTACGGCGGACACAGGGAGCGGATCGGGCGTCAGGCACTCCACTGTGCCAGACAGATGTTCTGCGTGCCGGAACACACCGTGACGCCGGAGGAAATCCGCATCACGGCCCTGCCCGCCGAAGAGGGGATGCGGTCCGTGACCGTGGAAAGCCCTCTGCCGCCTGATTTGGAGCAGCTGTTTTCCGCCCAATCGTGAAAACAAAGTGAAAAGTCCGTGAAAGGTCTGCCCAAATTTTGTGAGGAACCTTGTTTCAGCGCGGACCGGGTGTATAATAAAAACGAATTTGTATTTTTAAGCCTTACAGTCAGGAAGGAGCAACCCCTTTTGATTGAAGAAAAAACGAAGGAACCGCGGCAGGAAGCCCCGTCAGCGCCGCCGGTCAAGCGCGGCCAGAAGCTGCGCTCGCGCTGGGCACAGTTCCAGTGCAGCCGGCTGCTGCGAAAACACCGCTTCCGCCGCCGGACCCAGTACCACATGAACAACCTCTCGCAGAAACTGCGGGGGAGCGCCGTGGTGCTGACGGTGGGCGAAGCGCTCTATGCGCTGGGCTTCGCCGCCGAATATACCGTCGTGCGCGCGGGCCGGAACGTGGCAGCATTGCTGCGCTGGCTCTGGCACGGCATCCGGAACGTACTGCACGAAGTGGCCGTGATGGCCTTCCCCGGCGCGGCACAGATGTTCAAGGACCTGTTCGGCCCGGTGTTCCTGTTCTTCCGGGGCATCGGTTCGCTGCTGGTCCATGCCCGCAATGTCCGGGAAAAGCAGGGCTTTGGTGCAACCGTCAAGGCCAGCGCCCAGTTCTTTGCCGACGGCATCCGGCGCAACATGAAGCTGTTGCCCCGCATGGCGATGTATGTTCTGCCCGCCTGTATGCTGGCTGTGTTCGTGACCGTGTACAACCAGACCATCCAGAAGCCCTATGCGCTGGCGGTGCAGGTGAACGGCCAGACCGTCGGCTATGTGGCCAACGAAGAGGTGTTCAACCTTGCCCGCGAGGACGTGATGGAGCGTATCAATTACGCCGGAACGGACAAGACTGAATGGACCATCGAGCCGACCTATACCATCTCGGTGGCCCATCAGACCATGGATGAGAGCCAGACTGCTGACGCCATCCTGAAGAGCGCCAGCGATGAGATCGGCGAGGGCACGGCCCTGTATCTGGACGGAGAGCTGACCGCGGTTTGCTCGAACGGCGATACCCTGCGCAGTTATCTTGACCAGATGCTCGAGCCGTATGAGCAGGAGTATCTGGGCGACGAGAACGTGACCGTCGGCTTCAATAAATCGGTCCTGCTGGAGGACGGTATTTATTTCAACGACAGCTTCGAGGACGATAATTCCATCGAATCGATGCTCACCGGCGTCCAGCAGCAGGAAAAGGTCTATACGGTTCAGGCGGGCGATACCCTGTGGGCCATCGCGCAGAAGAACGACCTGACCTTCAAAGAGCTGTGCGCTCTGAACACGAATTTCAAGGGGGCCGCCCTGACCGAGACCTCGAACATTCAGGAGGGCGACCAGCTGATCGTGACCAAAGAGGAAGCGACGCTGGAAGTCCGGATCACCAAGATCGAGACGCGGCAGGAGGAGATCCCCTTCACCACCGAGACGACCCGGTCCAACGAGTACACCAAGGGCACGACCAAGACCCTGCAGGAAGGCGAGAACGGCTTGCGGATGGTGACGCTGCAGAATGTCTATGACACCAACGGCACGCTGCTGGAACAGACCGTCCTTTCGACTCAGACCCTCAAGGAAGCGGTCCCGAAGAAAGTCGTCGTCGGCACGAAGAAAGTGACCAACAGCACCCAGTACATCACGGGCAGCGGACAGTTCATCTGGCCGGTCCCGAACTACCGTAACTGCTCGCGCTGGTATGGCAGCGGCCACAAGGGCGTGGATATCTGCGCACCGGCCGGAACGCCTATTTACGCATCGGCCGGCGGCAAGGTCACAAAGGCTGGTTACGAGCGGGGCGGCGCCGGCACAGGCTATGGCTACTCGGTCATCATCAGCCACTCGGGCGGCTACACGACTGTTTACGCCCACTGTCTGTCGCTGACGGTCAGTGCGGGCCAGAGCGTCCGTCAGGGTCAGCTCATCGGCTACCTTGGCAGCACCGGACGTTCCAGCGGCAACCATTGCCATTTTGAAATTCGCCGCAACGGCTCCTATCTGGCACCGCAGAATTTCTTCCCCGGCAAGCGATAAAGGAACGCGGCCTCCCGCCGCGAATGCGGGGCAGAGAGGTTTCATATTAAAATAAAGGAGATACAACTATGGCAACTCCCCACATCAGCGCTGAAAAAGGCGATTTCGCAAAGACCGTTCTGATGCCCGGTGATCCGCTGCGCGCAAAGTTCATCGCGGACACCTTCCTGAAGGATGTCCGTCAGGTGACGGGCGTTCGCGGGATGCTGGGCTTTACCGGGACCTATGAGGGCCGTCCCATCAGCGTGATGGGCAGCGGCATGGGCATGCCCTCCATCGGCATCTACTCCTACGAGCTGTTCAAGTTCTACGATGTGGATAACATCATCCGCATCGGCTCGGCGGGCAGCTACACCGAAAAGGCCAAGCTGTTCGACGTCGTGCTGTCCACGGGAGCCGTCAGCGAGTCCAACTATGCGCGGGTCCAGAGCGGCTTCGACAAGGACATCGCCCTGCCCAGCGAGAGCCTGAACGAGAAGCTCCGTGCTTCCGCCAAGAAGCAGGGCATCCCCCTCATCGAAGGCAACATCCACTCTTCGGATGTGTTCTACCGCCAGCCCTCCGACGACAAGCCCACCTATTGGGAAAAGCTGCGCGATGAGCGTGGCTGCCTCTGCGTGGAGATGGAGAGCTATGCACTGTTCGCCAACGCACAGGTCCTCGGCAAGAACGCCGCCTGTCTGCTGACCATCTCGGACAGCTTCGTCTCGCCCGAGATCACCACCGCAGAGCAGCGCCAGAAGAGCTTTACCGATATGATGAAGGTCGCTCTGGGCGCAGAGTATTAAGAATCTTTTGCAAAATAGGAGAGGGCCGCTGCTCATGGCAGCGGCCCTCTTTTCAGGTGTCATTATAATGACCGAAGCAAGATGCAATAATGATATTGCCATCCTGTTCTTTATAGACGATTCGGTGTGTGTCATCGATTCGGCGGCTCCACCATCCACTGAGATCGCCTTTCAAAGGCTCGGGCTTTCCGATTCCTTCATAGCAATTTCGCTGGATATCTTTGATGAGCGCGTTGATCCGCTTCAGCAGTTTTTTGTCCCGCGTCTGCCAAAGACAGTAATCCTCCCATGCTTCCTCTTCCCAAAGCAGTTTCATTTACTCCACCTCGATCAGGTCGTGCTCGGTGAGCTTCGCTTTTCCGGTGTCGATGTCGTGGACGATCTGACGAAGATGATTGATGTTGCTTTCCGAATAGAAGGGGTCGGCGGAAACTTCAAAGGGAATCCGGTGCTCCCGCGAGACCTTTTTTGCAAAAATCGTGAAAGCGGTCGTCATCGAAAGCCCCATCTCGGAGCAGACTTCTTCCATGCTGCGTTTCAGATCGGGGTCCATCCGAAAATTCACATTGACTGCATTTGCCATAGAACTCATCCTCCTTTACAATTCTATTATATGCATTTGTAATGAAAAATGCAAGGATTTTCATTACAAAATTAAAAACAAAGGGAAAACTTGCGTGAACCTGCGGAATGGGTTATACTTTGAATCAGAGAAATTTAGAGAAATCTTGAAAACGGGGAGGGAGAAGCAACGAAGAAACAAAAAGAACCAATCATAATTAACCCGTCTCTCCGCCTTGTGCCGTACTATCCAGCGTACGATGCGGCGCTTCCATGGTATCAGGATGCAGAGCTGTGTCATCAGGTGGACAACCAAGACCGTATTTATGACCTGTCCATTTTGAAAACTATGTATCAGTATCTGGACAGTCATGGAGATATATTCTATATTGAGTTTGAAGGGACGCTCTGCGGAGATGTCTGTTTGCAGACGAGTGGAGAAATTTCCATTGTGATCTGCAAAGAATATCAGAATCGACACATCGGGCGCAGCGTCGCCGAAAAAATTCTGGAGCTTGCACGGAAAAAAGGATATCCGGAATGCTTTGCAGAAATCTATGCGTTCAACACGCAGTCACGGAAAATGTTCGAATCCATCGGCTTTCTTCCAACAGAGGGCGATCGATTCGTTTACAGCTTACACGAAAAGGAGACTTCACCATGACAAAACTGACCTTAGACGAAAAGAAAGAACTCATCCGGATGGCCCTGAAGGCCCGGGAAGGGGCCTATGTGCCGTACTCGGACTTTATGGTGGGCGCGGCCCTGCGCGCGGAGGACGGCCGGGTGTTCACGGGCTGTAACGTGGAAAATGCGGCCTTTACCCCCACCAGCTGTGCCGAGCGCACCGCGCTGTTCAAGGCGGTGAGCGAAGGTGCGACCAAGTTCACCGACATCGCCGTTGTGGGCGCACGCCGCGGCGAGGTGAACAAGCAGATCACGTCCCCCTGCGGCGTCTGCCGTCAGGCGCTGTTCGAGTTCGGCGGGCCGGAACTGAACGTCATCATGGCCAAGACGCCGGACGATTTCATTGAGCGCAGCATGGACGAGCTGCTGCCGTTCGGGTTCGGCCCCTCGAACGTGGCGGGCAACAAGGCTGTGGAAGAATGAACCTTTGGGGCAGAGAAAAGCGAAAAATCGGATAAAAAGTATGACTTTTACGCGAATTTTACAAAAAATCTGTAAAGATTTTGTAATCTGAAATTCCTTGCTTTCCTCACACTTCCCGGCTATACTTGTGTCAGTAAATGTGCCAGAGCGCACATTTGGATCATAAAACGTAAGTTTATGTACACATAAAAGGAGACTTTTCTTATGATGATTTCTCGTCGTAACTTTCTGGCTGTGGCGGGCGCTGCAGCTGCTGCCGCTGCTCTGACTGCTTGCGGTGGCTCTTCCTCTTCTACCAGCACGGCTTCTTCTGCTGCTTCCTCTACCGCAGCTTCTGCTGCTGGTTCTGAGGCTGCTGGCAAGATCGTAAAGGTCGCTCTGACCTGCGATACCGGCACGATCGATGACGAGAGCTTCAATCAGGCTTGCTGGAGCGCAGTTTCCGGCTACATGGGCGATGACTGCCAGTACTACATCCCCGAGGCTGACGCTTCCGATGAGGACCGTGAGACCATGATCCGTCAGGCTGTCAACGACGGCGCTGAGGTCATCGTCTGCGTCGGCTATCTGTACGGCGCTTCTCTGGCATGGGCTGCTGATCAGTATCCCGATGTCAAGTTCATCGCCATCGACGTCACTCAGGGCGATATCGGCACGGACACCATCCCCGCAAACTGCTACTGCATCACCTTCAAGGAGGAGCAGGCAGGTTATCTGGCTGGCTACGCCATCGCAAAAGACGGCAAGACCAAGCTGGGCTTCCTCGGCGGCATGGCTGTTCCCGCAGTTATCCGTTACGGCTATGGCTTCGTGCAGGGCGCTGACGCTGCTGCTCAGGAGCTGGGCCAGAACATCGAGATCAACTACTTCTACGGCGGCCAGTTCTACGGCGATGCAAACATCACCTCTCGTATGGAGGGCTGGTACTCCAACGGCACGCAGGTCGTCTTTGCTTGCGGCGGCGGTATCTACACCTCTGCTGTTGAGGCTGCTCTGAAGAACAACGGCTATGTCATCGGCGTTGACGTTGACCAGAACTACATCGGCGCAAACGGCGTGGCTGACGGCACTTATGCTTACAACCCGTTCATCACCTCCGCAATGAAGGGCCTGTCCGCTGCAGTTGAGACCGCTCTGAGCGATATCGAGGCTGGCGCATGGAGCGACATTGCTGCTTCCAACGGCAACTTCGGTCTGGAGGATGGCGACTACATCGGTCTGCCCACCGCTGACGACAGCTGGAACTTCGAGTCCTTCACCAAGGATGAGTACGAGGAAGTCAAGACCAAGATCGCTTCCGGCGAGATCACCGTTGACAACAGCTCCGACGACGCTACCAAGCCCACCGTCAGCGAGTTCACCACCGTCAACTACATCCAGTAAACTGGACGCGGCCTGAGTGACAGGCTGCTGCATCAAGCATCATGGACCCCTCTGCGGCTGGAATCCGACCGCAGAGGGGTCTTTTTTGCAGCCTTTTGTGGAAAAATCTCTCTCGAAAAACTGGATGATTTGCACAAAAGTAATACTTTTAAGAGGTCTGTTCCTTAAAAATTCAAAAAGAAGTGTGCAAAACGGCAAAAATACGGTATAATGGTACTCAGAATAGTATAGGTGTCGAAACGGCACGAAAGGAGAGTGAGCAGATTGGCAGAGGATTTTGTGATCGAGATGCTCCACATTACCAAGGAATTCCCTGGCATCAAGGCAAACGATGATATCACCCTGCAACTGCGCAAAGGCGAGGTGCACGCTCTGTTGGGCGAGAACGGCGCGGGCAAGAGCACGCTGATGAGCGTTCTGTTTGGCCTGTATCAGCCGGAACAGGGCAAGATCCTCAAGAACGGCAAGGAGGTCGCCATCCGCAACCCGAATGATGCAAATGCATTGGGCATCGGCATGGTGCACCAGCACTTCAAGCTGGTGGAATGCTTCAGCGTTCTGGACAATATCATTCTGGGCGTTGAGCCGAACAAGCTGGGCTTTTTGCAGAAGACCGAGGCCCGCAAGAAGGTCATGGCCCTGAGCGAAAAGTACGGTCTGCGCGTGGATCCCGACGCCCTGATCAGCGATATCTCGGTCGGTATGCAGCAGCGCGTTGAGATCCTGAAGATGCTCTACCGCGACAACGAGATCCTGATCTTCGACGAGCCGACGGCTGTTCTGACGCCGCAGGAGATCGACGAGCTGATGGAGATCATGCGCGGCTTCAAAAAGGAAGGCAAGTCCATCCTCTTCATCACCCACAAGCTCAACGAGATCATGGCGGTCGCCGACCGCTGCACCGTCCTGCGCAAGGGCAAGTATATGGGCACAGTGGACATCGCCGACACCACCAAGGAAGAGCTTTCCCGCATGATGGTCGGCCGCGATGTCCAGCTTCAGGTCGATAAAAAGCCGTCGAAGCCGGGAACTGTCGTGCTGGACGTGGAGAACGTCACCATGCACAACGCCCAGCACAAGAAGGATTCGGTCAAGAACGTTTCGTTCCAAGTCCGCGCGGGCGAGATCGTCTGTCTGGCGGGCATCGAGGGCAACGGCCAGACCGAGTTCGTCTATGGCCTGACTGGTCTGGAAAAGTTCAATTCCGGCAAGATCACGCTGGACGGCAAGGATATCACGAACGAATCCATCCGCCAGCGCTCCAAGGACGGCATGAGCCATATCCCGGAGGACCGCCACAAGCATGGTCTGGTGCTGGATTACAGCCTCGAAAACAACATCGTGCTGCAGCGCTACTGGCAGCCGGAGTTCCAGAAGAACGGCTTTATCCGGAGCGACAAGGTGCGCGAGTATTCGGACAAGCTGATCAAGCAGTATGACGTCCGCAGCGGTCAAGGCAGCGCGACCATCGTGCGCAGCATGTCCGGCGGCAATCAGCAGAAAGCCATCATCGCCCGCGAGATCGATAAGGACCCGAAGCTTCTGGTGGCGGTTCAGCCCACCCGCGGTCTGGACGTCGGCGCCATCGAATACATCCACCGCCAGATCGTGGCAGAGCGCGACAAGGGCAAGGCCGTCCTGCTGGTCAGTCTGGAGCTGGACGAGGTCATGAACCTGTCAGACCGCATTCTGGTCATGTACGAGGGCGAAGTCGTGGGTGAATTTGATCCCAAGACCACCACCGTGCAGGAACTGGGCCTGTATATGGCAGGTGCGCGCAAGCAGGGAAAGGAGAGCAACTAACAGATGAAAAACAAAAAACTTTCCCACGGCAGTCTGAACAGTTCCATTACGAGCGTTCTGGCCGCGCTGTTGTGCATTGTGATCGGCATGGCGGTCGGTTTCCTTGTGCTGCTGGCCATCAACCCGGCCCACGCATGGGGCGACGGCTTTGTCCGTATCTTCAAGGGCGGCTTCTACGATGCCCCCTACGGCGTTGGCAAGGTGCTGGCCAATGCGGCTCCCCTGATCATGACCGGTCTGTCTGTGGCCTTTGCCTTTAAGACTGGCTTGTTCAACATCGGTGCAGCCGGTCAGTATACGCTGGGCGCTTACGGCGCACTGTACTGCGCCATCATGCTCAAGCTGCCTTGGTTCGTCTGCCTGTTGGCAGCGGCTGTTCTGGGCGGCATCTGGGGCGCGATCCCCGGCTTCTTCAAGGCCTACTTCAACATCAATGAGGTCATCACCTCCATCATGTTCAACTGGATCGGCCTGTATCTCGTCAATGAGCTGGTCTATCAGAACGGCACTGGCCCCATGTACGATGTGCGCAACACCCGCACCTTGAATCTGGGCAAAAATGCAGACTATGCACAGTCCATCATCCCGGATTTTGGCCTGAATAAGCTGTTCCAGACCAACAGCACCACCATCGCCATCTTCTTGGCGGCGCTCGTGGCGATTTTGATCTGGGTCGTTCTGAACAAGACCACCTTCGGCTATGAGCTGAAGGCCGTCGGTCTGAACAAGAGCGCGGCCCGCTATGCCGGCATCAACGAGAAGAAGAACATCATCCTCTCCATGGCCATCGCCGGTGCGCTGGCTGGCTTTGGCGCGGGCCTGTTCTATCTGTCCAACGTGGGCCAGTGGAACCCGCTGAACTCCACCAGCCTTCCGGCCATGGGCTTCAACGGCATCTCGGTCGCCCTGCTGGCAAGCTCGAACCCCATCGGGACCATTTTCTCGGCCATCTTCATCTCCCACATCTCGGTGGGCGGCACGTTCCTTTCCACCAAGTATTACCCCACGGAGATCGCCGACCTCATCAGCGGTATCATCATTTATCTGTGTGCATTCTCGATGCTCTTCCGCGGCAAGATCCAGAAACTGCTGTTCAAGAACGCTGACAAGACCAACGTGAACGCAGAACCTGTCCCTGCTGAGAAAGCCAATGCAAAGAAGGAGGGCAAGTAAGATGCTGCTTTTGATCAAATATACCCTGCTGTATGGCATCGTTCTGATGCTGGTGGCACTGGGCGGCATGTTCAGTGAGCACTCCGGCATCATCAATATCGCGCTGGAAGGCATCATGGTCATCGGCGGCGTGGCGGGCGTTCTGACCCTGACCATGCTCCCGTCCAGCATGTCGCCGTTCCTTGTGGTCCTCATTTCGGTGCTGGTCGCAGCGCTGGCGGGCATGGTCTACAGCTTGCTGCTGGCCTTTGCGTCCATCAACCTGAAGGCGGACCAGACCATCGGCGGCACGGCACTGAACCTGCTGGCAACGGCCATCGCGGTGGTCATCGCGAAGTACTTCAGCGACAGCGGCAGCGCTAAGCTGAACTATTCCAACAAGCCGTTCCTGTTCAACATCGGCGGGCTGGAACTGAGCATCTTTGTCCCGCTGGGCATCGTGCTGCTGATCATCAGCTACATTGTGCTGTATAAGACCCGCTTCGGTCTGCGTCTGCGGGCGTGTGGTGAGCACCCTCAGGCCGCCGACTCGGTGGGCATCAATGTCTATAAGATGCGCTACGCCGGTGTTCTGATCTCGGGTGCGCTGGGCGCCATCGGCGGCATGGCCTATATCGTGCCGCCCGTCCAGACCTGGAACTTCGAAGTCGGCGTGGCTGGCGCGGGCTTCCTCGCCATGGCTGTTATGATCTTCGGTCAGTGGAAGCCGTTCAACATCTGCGCGGCGGCGATGTTCTTCGCCGTGTTCAAGAGTCTGGCCAACATCGCTGACTCTACCTTCCTTGCACAGTTCCACTGGTCCAGCAACATCTATAACATGATGCCGTTCATCGCTTCGATGATCATTCTGGCCTTCACCTCCAAGAACAGCATGGCCCCCAAGGCCGAGGGTATCCCCTACGACAAGGGTTCCCGCTGATTCTTCGCGTGGCTTTTCCGGGGCGCAGCTGCTTTTGGGCGGCTGCGCCCTTTTTCGTGGAAAACGACCAAAATATGGCTTGATTTTGTGCAAAAATTTGATATACTGGAAGTGCAGTATCATAGAAATAGGAGCGTGATTTTATGCGCATTTATGACCTGATCGCGAAAAAGCGCGACGGCGGCACGCACACCCGCGAGGAGCTGGAAGCCATCGTCAACGGCTTTGTCAGCGGAGAAGTGGCAGATTACCAGATGGCGGCTTGGATGATGGCCGTCTATCTGCGCGGCATGACCGACGAAGAGACCGCAGAGCTGACGGATGTGATGGCGCACAGCGGCGTGATGGTGGACCTTTCGCCCATCCCCGGCATCAAGGTGGACAAGCATTCGACCGGCGGCGTCGGCGACAAGACGACCCTCGTGATCGCGCCGGTCGTGGCGGCGTGCGGCGTCAAGATCGCCAAGATGAGCGGCCGTGGCTTGGGCCACACCGGCGGGACCATCGACAAGATGGAGAGCGTCCCCGGCACGAAAACGGCCCTTTCGCAGGAGGATTTCTTTGCACAGGTGAATAAGATCGGCCTGTCGGTCATCGGCCAGAGCGAGGGCATCGCCGTGGCGGATAAAAAGATGTATGCCCTGCGCGATGTGACGGCCACGGTCAGCTGTATCCCGCTCATTGCATCCAGTATCATGTCCAAAAAGCTGGCTTCCGGTTCGGACGCCATCCTGCTGGATGTCACCACCGGCACGGGCGCGTTCATGAAAACTGTGGACCAGAGCATCGAGCTGGCCAAGCTGATGGTCTCCATCGGCACGCACCATGGACGCCGGGTCGCAGCCATGATCACCGACATGGATACCCCGCTGGGCCACAACATCGGCAACAGCTTGGAGGTCATGGAGAGCATGGACGTCCTCAAGGGCAAGGGTCCGGCCGACCTGACCGAGGTGTGCCTCCAGCTGGCGACCAATATGCTGGTGCTGGCAGACAAGGGCACGCCCGCAGAGTGCCGCGCCATGGCGGAAGCAGTCATCGCGGACGGTTCGGCCTTTGCAAAGTGCAAGGAGATGTTCGCGGCACAGGGCGGTGATACCCGCGTGCTGGACGACTACGACCTGTTTGAGAAGCCCGCCGCAAGCTATGAGCTGCTGGCGGAGGAAGATGGCTACATCGTCGCGAATGATGCCGAAAAGATCGGCTCGGCCAGCGTTCTGCTGGGCGCAGGACGCCAGAAAAAGGGCGACCCGTTGGACTTTGCCGCCGGCATCGTCCTGCACAAAAAGCGCGGAGAATTCGTGCATAAGGGCGAGAGTCTTGCGACCTTCTACGGCGCGCCGGACAAGTTCGAAGCCGCCGCTGAAGAATACCGCAGCGGCTTGGTCTACGGCGCGGAAAAGCCCGAAGAGGCCCCGCTGGTCTATGCGCTGGTCACGAAAGACGGCGTAGAGCGGTACTAAGATACAACAAAAAGCACCCCGTCCGGGAGCTGTGGAGCATTCCACAGGCACTCGAACGGGGTGTTTTGCTTGTTTTAGGAAGCAGCGGTGTGGAGCCGATAGCCGACGCCCCAGACCGTCTGCAAAAGCTTTGGTTCTGAGAGGACGTCCTCGACCTTTTCCCGCAGACGGTTGATGTGGACGGCCACGGTGATGTTGTCGCCCATGGATTCCAAGCCCCAGATCAGCTCGTAGAGGTCCTCGCGGCTGAACACCTGTTCGGGGTGGCGCATGAGAAAGAGCAGAAGCTCGTATTCCTTGTTCTTGAGCGGCAGCTCGACGCCATTTTTTGGTGATGCGCCGCCGCGCCCAGCCCCACCACCAGCAGGATGCCCGCAATGACGATGGGGACCACCAGCATGATGAGGTTGGAGCGCCGAAGCCGTTCCTGAATCCTCGACATCGCTGTGAACCCCGGCTTCAAGTCCGGCCCCGATGCAGACATCGTTTCCGCCATCAAGGACGGCACTTGCTGCGCTGCTGTTTCCGGCACTTGGAATGCAAACTCCGCAGAGGATGCTTGGGGCGAGGGCTACGCTGCCACCAAGCTGCCCACCTACACCTTGAACGGCGAGCAGGTCCAGATGGGCTCCTTCTCCGGCTACAAGCTGGTGGGCGTCAACCCCCACAGCGCCAACGTGGGCGTGGCCATGATGCTGGCCGACTTCATCACCAACGAGGACAACCAGATCAAGCGTTTCAACGACCGTAAGTTGGGCCCCTCTAACATCAACGCAAATGCGACCGAGGCTGTCCAGTCTGCACCGGCCATCGCTGCACTGGCTGCACAGAGCGACTATGCGACCCTGCAGCGCGTGGGTGCATGGCGATATTTTCACCAAGCTGTCCTTCCTGATCTGGGGTCTGGGCCTTCTTCGCGACCTTCACCACCTTCTTCGGCGGTGTGTTCCTCGCGATGCTCATCAATGACAAAAAGACCAAGTGCCCCAAGCTGTGGCGCACCTTGTTCATGATCACGATCGCGGTCCCGCAGTTCGTTACCCTGCTTCTGGTCCGGAACTTATTCTCGGATTCCGGCATCTTTAACACGATGATGGCCAACGGCGGTGTGAGCGATTTCCTCAAGGTCATCGGTCTGCTGGGCAAGAACATGGACCACATCCCGTTCCTGACCGACCAGCATTGGGCCAAGTTCATGATCATCCTCATCAACATCTGGATCGGCGTGCCGTATCAGATGCTGATCGCGACCGGTGTTCTGATGAACATCCCCAGCGATATGCTGGAAGCTTCCGTCATCGACGGCGCATCGCCGCTGCAGAGCTTCATCCACATCAAGCTGCCCTACCTACTCAGCGTGCAGGGGCCGGCGCTGGTCACGGATTTCGTCAAGAACGTCAAAAACTTCAACGTTATCTATCTGCTCACGCAGGACGTCTATATCACCAAGGATCAGGCGCTTGCTTCGTCCAGCGCCAAGGAAGTGGACCTTCTGGTGACCTCGTTCTCCACCGACCGCGGCATCAACTTCCGCCGGTTCTTCTCGGCGGGCTACACGCTGGACAACTACATCAACATCCTGTTCCATTCGGACTCGGTGGCGCAGTTCCCGCGCTGGTTCATGAACACCTTCGTCGTGGTGTGCATCAACTGCGTGATCTCCATCTGCTTCGTGCTGATGGTGGCTTATGCGCTGAGCTGCTGCCGCTTCAAGGGCCGCAAGCTTTTGCAGAACCTTTCCGTCATCGTCAACCTGTTCCCGGGCGTTCTGCCCATGTCCAGGCCGATCTTGGTCTACACCATTATCAGCTCGTTCATGGTCCCGTGGACCGACTTCGTGATGGCAAAGATGATCCTGAACTCGGGCGTCTCGGCAGACCGCCCCGCAGCAAGAACAAGCTGCGGGGCGGTCTGCTTTTTAGGTTTGAAGAAAGCGGATAAAATCCCGCACGGTCTCGTTCAGATAGCGTGCTTTTTCGGAGTGCACGAGCCAAGTCCGGCGGACCAGCGGCGTTCCGTCTGCATGGCACAGCGGCGTCAGGCAGAGGTGGTCCGGGTTCTCGTAGTCCTGCGGGAGGAAGCAGAGGACATAGCCTAGCCCTTTGTAAACGAGCTGAAGGGCCACATCTACATAGCCGACATTCATCCCCTCGGGCATTTCTGCGCCGAAATGTTCCTTCCACCATGCGCCGAGAAGTTCCAGCGTCCGGTCGTTGGTCTTGTAGGCGATGCGGGGAGAGGCCAGCAGTTCGGCCTCGGTCAGCGGCTTTGCCGTGACGAGATAGCCCGGGTCGCTGCCAATGCAGGTCTGCTCCACAGGGCCTTCGTAGTCGCCGCGCAGGATGGCGACGTCGATCTCGCCGTCGAGGACCTTGCGGAACAACAGATTGCTCTGCTCGGTCACGACGGTAAACCGGACGTTCGGATGCCGCAGGTCATACCGCATCAGCAGCTCGGGAAGTTCGGTCTTGCTGAAGGTGTACGACGCACCGACGATGATGTTCTGGTCTGCTTCGCTCTTCATGGCGTTCAGATGGGAGCGGAGCGAATCCATGAACGCAAGATACGCCCCGGCCTGTTCGGCCAGAAATTTTCCCTCTGGGGTAAATTCCAGCCTTTTGGGGCCGCGATTGACGATGGCGATGCCGAATTCTTCCTCCATGTGCTGGAGCCGCTTGGTCAGCGAGGGCTGTGTCATGAACAGCTTGGCTGCCACGCGGGTCAGATTCGGCGTCTGCGAAAGCTCGTGCAAAATCTCCCAATCAGAATCTTTCATTGCGCTTCCCTCCGTTCGTTTCTGTGTTCAGTGTAACACAGGGATGGACAGATTGCAATGAATCCGAAGCGTTTCAGTGCTCGGCTTCCTGCGCCGCCAGCTGCTTTTTCAGGAAGCGGAGCTGACCGCCGCAGAGCACGACTTCGATCTCGTTGTCGGTCAGGTCCAGCTTGGTGGTGAAGGTGAAGTCTTTGGTCTTGTCCTTGACCGTTACGGTGCGGGTGGGGATCTGAGCCAGCAGACCTTCGATCTCCAGATCATCGCCCTGCTCGATCTTGTCATAATCCGCCGGGTCGGCAAAGAGCATGGGAATGACGCCGTGGTTGACGAGGTTGCCCTTGTGGATGCGGGCGATGCTCTTGGCGATGACGCACTTGACGCCCAGATACATGGGGTTGATAGCGGCATGTTCGCGGGAAGAACCCTGTCCGTAGTTCTCGCCGCCGATGATGATGCTCTTGCCCAGCTCCTTGGCGCGGGCGGCAAAGTCCGGCGCATAGCGGTGGTAGCAGAACTGGCTCATCAGCGGGATGTTGGAGCGCATGCTGGAAAATTCTGCGCTGGCGGGGGTGATGTCGTCGGTGGAGATGTTGTCGCCGCCCTTCAGGCTGACGGGCGCTTCCAGATGGTCTGCCGGCTCTTCGGGGATGGGCAGGAACTTGATGTTCGGGCCGCGGACGATCTCGACCTTTTCGGCCTCTTCCGGCGGCAGCGGGGGCAGCAGCATAGAATCGTCGATCAGATACTCGTTCGGCTCGTGGATGTCGGCCAGCTTGGCGACCTCTGCGCCCATGATGTCCTCGGCAGAAGCAAAGGTCCCGAGGATGGCCGTTGCGGCGGCGCTTTCCGGGCTGACGAGATAGATCTTTGCGTTGGGGTTGCCCGCACGGCCCTTGAAGTTGCGGTTCGAGGTGCGGACGGCGATGCCCTCGGTGGCGGGGGTCTGGCCGATGGCGCAGCAGGGACCGCAGGCAATCTCCAGCATCCGGACACCGGCTTCCAGCAGGATGTCGATGTAGCCGTCCCGCATCAGCTGCCGGTAGGTCTGCTTGGAGGCGATGCCGCAGGTGCAGCTGACGTTCTCGTTGACGTGATGGCCCTTGAACACCAGCGCAGCCTTTGCAACGTCGGCATAGCTGGTGTTGGTGCAGCTGCCGATGAATACCTGCTGGACGGGGAGCTTTTCGACGTCCTTCAGCAGTTTCACGTTGTCCGGCTGGTGCGGACAGGAGATGAGCGGCTCCAGCGAAGAGAGGTCGATGTCGATGACCTCATCGTATTCGGCGTCCGGGTCGGGCAGAAGCTCCCGATAAGCGTCGGCGCGGTGCTGGGCGGTCAGGAACTTTCGGACCTGCTCGTCGGCCGGGAAAATCGAGGTTGTTGCACCCAGCTCTGCACCCATGTTGGTGATGGTCGCGCGCTGGGGCACTTCCAGCGCCGCCGCACCGGGGCCGGTGTACTCGTACACATTGCCCAAGCCGCCTTTGATGGTGACCCGGCGGAGCATCTCGAGGATGACTTCCTTGGCGTTGACGCCGGGGAGCAGGGTCCCGGTCAGCCGGACGTTCACGACGCGGGGCATTTTCAGCCGCATGGGCACGCCGGTCATGGCCGTGGCCACGTCCATACCGCCGACGCCGATGCAGAGCATTCCGATGGCACCGCCGTGGGGCGTGTGGCTGTCGCCGCCCATGCTGATCTTACCGGGAGCACCGAAGCGGGAGACCTGCACGGCGTGGCAGATGCCGTTGCCCGGGCGGGAGACCCAGACGCCGAACTTTTTGGCGGCAGACTGCAGATAAATGTGGTCATCCGGAGTCTTATGGTCGATGTAGAGCAGGTTGTGATCCAGATAGCTGACGCTGCATTCGGTGCGGACGCGCGGCAGACCGATGGCCTCAAAGGCCAGATAGGTCATCACGGCATTGATGTCGTGGGTCAGGGTCTGATCGACCTTGATGAAAACTTCTTCACCGGGGGTCATGCTGCCCTTGACATAATGAGATTCGATGATCTTTCGAGTCAGAGATTTTCCCATGATGGTTTTCCTCCATTGCGATGTCCTGCGTCGCAAAAACGACTGTGCTGCAACACTTCGGTGCGCCTTTTCTGCCCTTATTATAACGAACGGTTATGACGAAAGGAAATGCCATTCCCGTATCGCCGCATTCCAAAAGGGAATGGGCGGGAGAGTGTGCGCAGGATGACGCAAAAGCGCGATGCCCAACAGAAATGCCGGGAGTTGGAACGTGGCAAGGCTGAGCGGCGGCAGGGGAGTGTCCAGACTGGCGGGGCCGTTCGCGATGGCATAAAGCGATCGTAGAAGCCAAGGATGAACGCGATGGTCCCGCCGGATACGCCGGGGACGCTGTCGGCCAAGGCCATGCAGAACCCATGAAATGCAGTCAGTAACATTCAAATCCCTCCAAAAAGAAAAGTTCCGGGAAACGAGTTAAAGTTTACCGGAACTTCTTTAAGGGAAGCTCTGCCAAAGTTAAACGGCTGTTAAACTGGGGGCGCAGGGGAAATCCTTTGATCCTGCTCCGAAGCACCTGCACTTTTCAGCGCACTCTTGCGATACTGCAAGGGGCTTTGTCCGGTCGCCTTAGCGAACCGGGTCGAGAAGTTGCTGGCATCGCCGAATCCGACGCTCTGCGCGACCTCGCTGACGCTGTGATCGGTGAGGACAAGCAGTTCCTTGGCCTGTGTGATGCGGAAGTTGACGAGGTAATTATAAGGTGTCGTGCCCATATACCGCCGGAACAGCCGCAGAAAATAGCTCTTGCTCATGTGGGCATCGGCCAAAAGGTCCGCGAGGGAAAGTTCCTTTTGATAATTTTTGCGCAGCGTCTCGGCTGCCTGTAAAATGACCTGCCGTGCGCTGGTGGCCTCGGCCTCTGCAAGGATGCTCTGCGCGCACAGGGCCAGCATCCCGTGCAGGGCAAGGCCAGTCTGCACCATGCTGTCCACGTTGCCGCGCTCCATCTGCGCCAAGACGGTTTCAAAAAATTCCTGCATCTTGACGCCGGTGATCTGTACCGGCGTCAGCTTTTTGCCCGGAAACAGCAGCGGCTCCATGGCCGCAACGCCGGCGCCATCCAGATGGACCCAATAGTGGTTCCAGCAGCTCTGCCCCGGCGCGGTGCAGTAGCTCTGCGGCGTGCGGCAGTTGAGCAAAAGCGCCTGTCCGGTGCTGAGGGTCACATGGCTCTCCCCCTGCTCGATCAGCCCCGCCCCGCGCAGGGTATAAAATAGCAGGTAGCTCTCCTTATCCGTGCGGGCCGTGGAAAAGCGCTGCTGGGCATGGAACAGCCCCGCTTCGGTGCAGTAATAGGGCTGGGCCAATTCGGCTTCGCTGGGGGTCGTGCGCTTCCAGATGCTTTCCGGATCCACATCCATGTTGTAAGTCAGCATGTTTCGGTCCCTCTCTTTCTGGTTTTTAGTATAGCGCACCTGCTTTTTGTGAGCAAGAGTAGACTTTTCACAAAAAAATTGGGACTTTTGACAATGGAATTTTCCAGAAGAACTCGCTATACTAAGAAGCAGGAAAATCGTTATCTTTCTGTCAATCGCAGACAGGAACAACTGTTGTGTCAATTTGGAGGTTTTGTATTATGGCTGATCGCATCGTTCTGAACAGCATTTCCTACCATGGTCATGGCGCCATCGAGAACATCGTTCCCGAGCTGACCGCCCGCGGCTACAAGAAGGCTTTCGTCTGCTCTGACCCCGACCTGATCAAGTTCGGCGTCACCAAGAAGGTCACCGATCTGCTGGATGCTGCCGGTTTTGCTTACAGCGTCTACAGCGAGATCAAGCCCAACCCCACCATCGCCAACGTGCAGGACGGCGTGGAAGCGTTCAAGGCTGCGGACGCTGACTGCATCGTGACCATCGGCGGCGGCTCCTCCATGGATACCGCAAAGGCCATCGGCATCATCATCAACAACCCCGAGTTCGCCGATGTGCGCTCTCTGGAAGGCGTTGCTCCCACCAAGAAGCACGCTGTGTTCACCATTGCCGTTCCCACCACCGCCGGCACGGCTGCTGAAGTCACGATCAACTACGTCATCACCGACGTCGAGAAGAAGCGCAAGTTCGTCTGCGTCGATACCAACGACATCCCCGAGATCGCCGTCGTCGATCCCGACATGATGGCTTCCATGCCCAAGGGCCTGACTGCCGCCACCGGCATGGACGCTCTGACTCACGCCATCGAAGGCTACATCACCAAGGGCCATTGCACCATCTCCGATATGTTCCATCTGGAAGCCATCAAGCTGATCAGCGAGAATCTGCGCGGTGCAGTCCAGAACACTCCGGAAGGCCGCGAGGGCATGGCTCTGGGCGAGTACATTGCCGGTATGGGCTTCTCCAACGTCGGTCTGGGCATCGTCCACTCCATGGCACACGGCCTGTCCGCTCTGTATGACACCCCGCACGGTGTGGCTTGCGCCATCCTGCTGCCGGTCGGTCTGGAGTACAACAAGAGCGTCGCTGGCGAGCGCTATCGCGCTGTCGGCAAGGCCATGAGCGTCAAGGGCATCGATGAGATGAACGACGCACAGGCTGCCGATGCCACCATCGCCGCCGTCAAGCAACTGTCCGCAGACGTGGGCATCCCCACCAACCTGCAGGGCATCCTGAAGGAAGAGGACATCCAGTTCCTCGCCGAGTCCGCTTATGCCGACGCTTGCCGTCCGGGCAACCCGCGTGACACCAGCGTGGAAGAGATCGTTGAGCTGTACAAGAGCCAGCTGTAAGATTCTGCGTTCAAGCGCTTTGCTTCATTTTTCTTCTTCATCCACCCCATAAAGGCAGAAAAGACCGGAATGCTCCCACCAGAGCGTTCCGGTCTTTTTTGCGTTGCGCAGGGTGCAAGAGTACACTTTTCACAAAGAATGCGTCACCTTTGCCGATGGAATCGCGGAAAGAGAATCATTATACTTAACGCAAAGAATCCACACAGGAGGCGCATTATGCAAAAGAATTATCTTGCCATCGACATTGGTGCATCCAGCGGACGGCACATTGTCGGATGGATGGAGAACGGCGTTCTCCGCACCGAGGAAGTCTACCGCTTCCCGAACAGTGTCCAGCGAGTAGACGGCCATCTGGAATGGGACATCGACAGTCTGTTCGCCAACGTGAAGAACGGCATTCGGGAAGCCTTTGCAAAATACCCAGAAATTCAGAGCCTTTCCATTGATACATGGGCGGTCGATTATGTGCTTTTGAAGAACGACCAGCCCATTTATCCGGTCTACGCCTACCGCGACAGCCGGACACAGGCGGTCATCCCCGAAGTCCACAGCATCCTGCCGTTTGAGCAGCTCTATGCGCGCACCGGCATCCAGTTCCAGCCCTTCAACAGCATCTATCAGCTGTACGCTGACCAAAAGGCCGGGCGGCTGGCACAGGCCGAGGATTTCCGGATGATCCCGGAATACCTGCTCTGGAAACTCTGCGGCGTAAAGGCTCGTGAGTACACCAACGCGACCTCCACCGGCCTTGTCAACGCAAAGACCAAGGAATACGACCCGGAGATTTTGAAAACTCTGGGTCTGCCGGAAACCATGTTTCCCCAGCTGACGGCTCCCGGTACGGTGCTGGGGCCGCTGAAAGCGGACATCGCCGCCGAGGTGGGCGGACAGACCAATGTGGTGCTGTGCGCGACCCACGACACGGCCAGTGCCGTGGAGGGCATCCCGATGGAGCAGGGCGATGCCCCGTTCCTGTCCTCTGGCACATGGAGTCTGCTGGGCGTTAAGCTGGCAAAGCCGGTCACGACCCCGGAAAGCTGCAAGGCCAACTTTACCAATGAGGGCGGCGTGGGCTACATCCGCTACCTGAAGAACATCATGGGTCTGTGGATCATCCAGTGTGTTCAAAAGCAGCTGGGCATCTCCTTTGCGGAGATGGTGGAACTGGCTAAGACCAGCACCTACACCCGCATCTTTGATGTGAACGAAGCCCGTTTCTCCGCGCCGCAGGACATGCGCGCAGAAATCAGAGCCGCCCTTGCTGAGACGGGCGAAGCTCCTGCCACGGATGCCGACCTCATCAACAGCATCTATCATTCGCTGGCGTACTGCTACGGCGAAGCCTATCGCGAGATGGAAGCCGTGACCGGCCAGCACTGGGATAAACTGTACATCGCGGGCGGCGGCGCAAAGAACGCCACCCTGAACGAACTGACCGCCCATTACACCGGAAAACAGGTCGTGGCTCTGCCCATCGAGGCAACGGCCATCGGCAATTTGAAACTTCAGATGAACATTCACTGATTTTATAAAGGAGGATCTCCCATGCTCGTTGAAACCAAAGCCCGCGTTGGCGTGTTCGCCATTGCTCTGGGTGCGTATCTGCCCCAGTTCCCGACCCTCGTGCCCGAATTTGAACAGCAGTACGCCGACTTCAAAAAGACCATTCCCGACACCGTGGAAGTCATCGATGGCGGCATCGTCACCACCAAGGAGCTGTCCATGGCTGCGGGCGATAAGTTCCGCGCCGCAGACGTCGATCTGGTCATCCTGCAGCTGCTGACCTACGCCACCTCCTACAACATGCTGCCCGCCGTGCGCGACCTGAATGTGCCCGTCGTGCTGGTGAATGTCCAGAAGAAGAAAGCCCCGGACTACGCCAACACCGACACCCCCACTTGGCTGGGTGAGCTGTACGCTTGCGGCGCGGTCGGCGAGATGGTCGCTGACTTGGAGCGCGCTGGCAAGCGTCATGCGGTCATCACCGGTGTCGTCGAGGGCGGCGACCCGCAGGTTCAGGCTGAAATTGAAGATTGGTGTCGTGCCGCACAGGTGCGCCGCCGCTTCCGTGACACCAATCTGGCACAGATCGGCCGTCCGTACCCCGGCATGATGGACCTGTACATTGACGAAACCAATTTGTACAACCGGATGTTCCTCTACACCAAGCAATTCGACTGGGAAAAGATGTGGGCCATTGCCGACAACATCACCGACGAGAACGCCATCCGCGCCAAGGCGCAGGACATTCTGGACACCTTCGACATCGAGGGCGGCGGCACGATTGAAAAGGTCTGGGATATGGCCAAGTATGTCGTGGCCTTTGAACAGTGGGTCAAGGACGAGAAGATCGCGTTCATCGCATCCCACTATGACGGTTTTGCACAGGGCAAGGCCGGTGTGCTGGACAGTATGCTGATCCCGGCCTTCTCCATGCTCATCAAGCAGGGTGTGGCCTGTGCCGTGGAGGGCGACATTAAAGTTTCCATGGCCATGAGCATCCTCAAGACCATTGCGGGCTGCGGCCAGCTGAGCGAGATGTATTCCATCGACTTTGACGAGGATATCTGCATCATCGGCCACTCCGGTTCCGGCGACGCCGACATTTCCGAGAAGAAGCCCACCATGAAGATCGTGCCCGTGTTCCACGGCAAGACCGGCGGCGGCTATCTGACCCAGTTCTACCCCCACCTCGGCCCTGTGACCTATCTGGGCATCACGCAGGACAAGGACGGTCACTTCAAGTTCGTGGTGGCCGAGGGCGTGAACGAACCCGGCCCCATCTTCACCTTCGGCGACACCAATATGCGCACCCGCTTTACCTGCGGCGCACGGGAGTTCTGCAACCGCTGGAGTGAGGCCGGCCCCACCCACCACATGGCTGCGGCTACCGGCCGTCACATCGACACTATTCTGAAAGTGGCAAAAATCTTCGATGTTCCTGTGGACATCATCACCCGATAATTAAGTTTGAAGAAGAAAAGAGAGGTATTTATCATGGGAATTCTGGATGTTACGATCGTAAAAGGCTTTATGCGGATGTGCAACGATGGCTGGCTTCAGGGCTGGCACGAACGCAACGGCGGCAACCTGACCTACCGCATGAAGGAAGAGGAAGTGGCCGAGTGCCGCCCCTTCTTCAACGAGCAGCCCCGCGAGTGGGTGAACATGGGCGTTCAGGCGGACAACCTCGCGGGCGAATACTTCATCACCACCGGTTCGGGCAAGTATTTCCGCAACGTCGAACTCGACCCCGAACACAACATGGGCATCGTCGAAATCAACGACAAGGGCGACAGCTGGCGCATCGTCTGGGGGCTGGAAGGCGGCGCGCGCCCGACGAGCGAATTCCCCAGCCACTTCATGAATCACTCCGTCCGCAAGGCGGCGACGAATGGCGCGAACCGCGTCATCTACCACTGCCACGCCACCAACGTGATTGCCATGACCTACATTCTGCCGCTGACTGACCGCGATTTCTCCCGCGCCCTGTGGCAGAGCGCGACGGAATGCCCGGTCGTGTTCCCGGAAGGCGTCGGCGTCTGCCCGTGGATGGTTCCCGGCGGCGCGGCGATTGCCATGGCGACGTCCGAGCTGATGAAGCATTATCAGGCAGCGGTCTGGGCGCAGCATGGTCTGTTTGCCTCCGGCCCGGACTTTGACATCACGTTCGGTCTGGCGCACACCATCGAGAAGAGCGCGGAAATCTACATCAAGGTGCTGTCCGCGGGTCAGGGCAAAATCCGCCAGACCATCACGGACGACGATCTGCGCGCGATTGCGCATGATTTCGGCGTGACGATTAACGAAAAGTTCCTTGACTAAGCTGATTTTTCCGGGACGCAGGGCATGTTCAAGTTCAGCGGAGGGAAACGGTGAATATCACGATTCGCAAAATGCAGCCCGGTGACGCGGACGCGCTGTACAGGCTGCTGTCTGACCCGGAAGTCATGCGGCATCTGGAGCCGCCGTTCGACCGGGAGAAAACAGAAACGTTTCTGCATCACGCGGGGCTGACGGAACTGCCGCTTGTGTATGCCGCCGAAGCCAGCGGGGATTTCATCGGCTATGTGATTTATCACTCGTACGATGCGGACAGCGTGGAAATCGGCTGGGTGCTGCTCCCGGAATATTGGGGGCGCGGCTATGCGTCGGCGCTGACCGATCGGCTGATTGACCGGGCGCGGCAGGAGCGGAAAAGCGTCGTGATTGAGTGCGCTCCGGCGCAGGAGGCTACAAAGCGGATTGCCAGCAAAAAAGGCTTCCGCGACTGCGGAATCTGCGACGGATTGGCGCTCTACCGGCTGTCATAAGAAGATACGCAAAAGGCTCTGCCATCCCGGCAGAGTCTTTTCGTTTTTTGCGGTTAGTACACAATCGCGTCGTTCGCCGTAAATCCGCCGAGCGAATTTTCCTTCACCTGAATGCACACATAGGTGATGCTGCTGTCCGCCGCGGCGGAGAACTGGCGCTTCGCTGCCGGAGCGACTTTCAGCCAATCACCTCTGGACTGCTTTGCGCTGCACTTTTGATTGTTGCTTTGGAGCACGAAAAAGAGACCCTGCACACAGCAGAGCCTCTTGGGGGGATTGGCTTATTCGTCGTCGTCCACAACCTTGTCGGCGCTGGCAATGACCTTCTTCGCAACGTCGGCGGGCACTTCCTCGTAGCGCTCGAACGTCATCGTGAAGCGGCCCCATGCCTGCGTCATCGAGCGCAGATCGGTCGCGTACTTGAACATCTCGCTCAGCGGCGCTTCGGCGATAATCTTCTGCCCGCCTTCGCACTGCTCCATGCCGATGATGCGGCCGCGGCGCTTGTTCATGTCGCCCATCACGTCGCCCATGTAGTCATCCGGCACAATCACTTCGACGTGCATAATCGGCTCCAGCAGGACGGGGTTCGCGTCGGCGCAGCCCTTCTTGTAGGCGATACGCGCGGCGGTCTTGAACGCCATTTCAGAGGAGTCCACCGGGTGATAGCTGCCATCGTAGAGCTTCGCCTTCACGCTGACCATCGGATAGCCCGCCAGCACGCCGTGCACCATGCATTCGCGCAGCCCCTTCTCGACGGAGGGGATGAAGTTGCGCGGCACAACGCCGCCCACGACCGCGTCCTCGAACACGATATCGGTCGAGCCGTCCGTCACCGGGCTGAACTCAATCCACACGTCGCCGAACTGCCCGTGACCGCCGGTCTGCTTCTTGTGGCGTCCCTGCACCTTCACGGTCTTGCGAATCGTCTCGCGGTACGGAATCTTCGGGTCTTTCAGCACGCAGTTCGCGCCGAATTTGCTTGCCAGCTTGCTGCGGATAACATCAAGGTGCATTTCACCCTGACCGGAAAGCAGCGTCTCCATCGTTTCGGGGTCTTTGCTCAGCGTGACGGACGGATCTTCCTCCATCAGGCGCTGGAGGCCGGAGAATACCTTGTCTTCCTCGCCCTGCTTGGCAGCGTAGACAGCCTTCGAAATGCAGGGCTTCGGGTACTCAATCGGCGGATAGATAACCGGGTTCGCGGGGTCGCAGAGCGTGTCGCCCGTGGACGTGTACTGCAACTTCGCCATAGCGCCGATATCGCCCGCGTGCAGCGATTCCTTGACGACCTGTTTCTTGCCGCGCAGGATGTAGATGCCGCCGCACTTTTCGGTCTTGTCCTTGCCGGGGTTGTAGAGCGTCGTCTGCCCGCTGAGCATACCGGAGAAGATGCGGAACAGGGACAGCTTGCCGACGAACGGGTCAGCAATCGTCTTGTAGACGAACGCGGAGAAGGGCTGGTCGTCCTTGCAGATGCGGGTGATGTCCTCGCCCGTGCGCGGGTCTTTGCCCGCCCAGTACAGACCGTTGTGCGCCGGGGACGGGAAATACTTCGCCATCAGGTCGAGCATACGCGCGATGCCCACGCCCGTTGCGGCGGACACGGCGACAACCGGCACAATCGAGCCGTCCTTCATGCCCTTGCGGAAGCCCGCCTTGATTTCCTCAAACGTCAATTCGCCCGTCTCGAAGTACTTTTCCATCAACTCTTCGTCCGCCGCTGCCGCCTGCTCAATCAGGTAGGAGTAGCATTCCATCAGCTGAGCCTTCATGCTTTCGGGCATCGGCACTTCGACGCTCTTCTTGTACGCGCCTTCATACGCCTTGCGGTCCAGCACGTTCACCACGCCGCGGAAGGTCGGGCCTTTGCCCAGCGGCAGCAGAATCGGCACAACGCAGTTGCCGTACTTCGCGCGCAGCTGCGACGAAATCTTGTCGAAGTCCGCGTGATCGCGATCCATCTGGTTGATAATAAACATGCGCCCCAGACCTTGCGCACCGGCGTAATCCCACGCCTTTTCCGCGCCGACGGACAGTCCGCCGACCGCGTCGATGACGATAACGGCCGTCTCCACCACGCGCAGAGGGCCGATCATTTCGCCCACGAAGTCAAAATAACCCGGCACGTCCACCACGTTGATAATCTTGCCGTTCCAGTCCACAGGGGCGGTTGCGGCGCTGATGGAGCACTTCCGGCGCGTTTCTTCGGGGTCGAAGTCCGTCATGGTCGTGCCGTCTTCCACACGGCCCTGACGATCCACTAATCCGGCAGCGTAGAGCATGGCCTCGGTCAGCGTGGTCTTGCCCTCGCTGCCATGTCCTATGAGGGCGATGTTGCGAATGTTTGTCGTGATATAGTCTGCCATGATACTCTCCTCCGTTCAAATTCTTTCATGTTTCTATCCTATTTCCGGGCTGCCCCTCGGCTTTTTCCCGGATGTTGTTTTGATTATATCATGATTTTCGCCAAAAGAAAAGAGTGTTTTTTCGTCATTTTGCATCTTTGTACGATTTCAACAAAACAGTGCTGGTTTATTCGGGTTTTTATCGCCCAGAAACGCCATTTGTATAGTAAAACGCAACAAAAAAGCAGGGCGAATCGCTCCCCTTCCGGGTTGATTCGTCCTGCTTACTTATGCTGTTTTCGGCTGACCTATGCCAAGTTTTTTTGATTATAACCAATGTAACTTAACCCCCAAAGTATGGGAGTGTCGAACCGAAGGGGTCGAGGGGGCGATCGCAGACTTCGTCTGTTTTCATGCCCCCTCCTCGCCTCCGCAGAGGCGATTCCCCCTGCCCCGGCAAAATTCAAGCATGGAAATGCTGTTTACTCGAACAGATACCCCTCAATAACTTTGAGCGTATTCAGCGCCCCATCCCGATGGCTGCGTTCATACCCGTGCGACGCATACACACCCGCGCCAATCAGCCCGTGGCGAATGTCATACCCCGCCCGCAGGGTCGCTTCCACATCCGACCCGTAGTGCGGATACACATCCACCGCATAGTCCGCCCCTTCGCGCTTGGCGGCGGCAATCAGCTTCCGCACGACATCATAGCTGTACGGCCCGCCGGAGTCCTTCGCGCAGATGGACACCTGCCGTTCGGTGCACTGCACGCCCTCGCCGACGCAGCCCATATCCACCGAAATCGCCTCCGTCACGCCATCCGGCACAGACGCCGAGCCGCCATGCCCGACCTCCTCATACACCGTGACGTGGACGTACACGCGGCGCTTCGGTGTCAGATTCTCGTCCTTCAAGTACTGCGCGAACGCCTGCAAGATGCCGACGGACAGCTTGTCATCCAGGAAGCGGCTCTTGATGTACCCGCTTTCGGTGATGCGGCTGCGCGGGTCAAAGCAGACGAAATCGCCCACGTCGATGCCGAGCTTGCGAACATCCTCCGCCGATCGGACGTCCTCGTCCAGCACGACCTCCACCGTGTCGAACGTGCGCGGCGTGGTGCTGTAATTGCCGTTGACGTGGACAGACGCGTCGCAGAGCTGCACCGTACCGTCAATGGCGCCGCTGAACTTCGTGATCACGCGCACATTCTCCGCTTCGGCGTTGTTGGCGTTCATGCCGCCGACGTTCGTGATGCGCAGACGGCCATTGCCCTTAATCTGCGCGACCATGCCGCCGAGCGTGTCCGTGTGGGCTTCCAGCAGCAGCGCGTCCTGCGTGTCTTCGCCGCCCAAGTCAATCAGCACGCCGCCCTTGCGGGTGATTTTCGCGTCGTACCCCATCTGGGCGAACTGCTCCTGCACATACTTCGCCGCATTCTCCGTATACCCCGACGGGCTGTCAATCCCCAGCAGCCGCACGGTATTTTCCAGCGCGAGCTGCGCGTACTTTTCCTGCATAATTGACCTCCCTGCTGTCATTTCCTGATGAACTTCATGGAAAGTGATATGATACTTCTTGCTTAGGTTCAGAAATTCCAGATATGTTGCTTTGAAGGTGGATTTCGCCTTTACTGCCTGCTGGACGAACAGTTCCGGCATTGCGAAGATGGGATCCAAATGCGGTCCTTGGATTTTTTGAGAATTTGCAAGCGTTATCAGCGCCATATCGCCCAGCAGCTTACCCAGAACGCCCGCATAGAGCATTCCATCGCCCCGTGCTTCGCTTCCCCTGTGTGCCACTGCTTCACACGCATCAAGCGACAGTTTATCGATTTCATTGTACTCGCTTGTCAGCTCTTTTGCAAGTTTTCCTTTTCCGAACCCCTTGCTTTTCAGCAGCTCTGCCTTTTTTTCAGCCGCCAAATAGCGCGGGAGCAGCTCATCATTGAACTTCTGGGCAATATCCACGAAATCCGTCGGGTCTATCAATTTCGGATTGCTATTGCTCTTTTGTTCCGGCATATTTACTTCTCCTGCCAGTCCACCAGCACCATGCGCATCAGCTTGCCGCCGAACACGTTGCCGAGCATAATCACGAGAATCATGCCCATGCACTGCAAAATCTGCCAGAACGACAGGTTCGGAATCGCAATCGCCAGATAGCCCATGTCCGCAATCGAGTGCTCAAAGCCGCAGACGATGAAGCCCACAATCGCGAACAACACCGCCGCAATCCCGTGCAGGCTGTCCTTCGCCTTCTTGTAGCCGATGACTGCCAGATACATCAGCACGCCGCACATCAAGCCGTTCAGCAGCCACGAAATCGGGTTCATGCTGAGCTTGCCGAGCATCACCGCCGCGGCAGCCGCACCTAACTTCGTCGCGCCGTCGACGACATTCGACCAGCTGACGATGGCGGGAATCACCGTGCCCAGCCCGTTGAGCACAAACACCCACGCCAGCTTCTTCACCGGCGTTTTCAGCCCGCAGATGCCCGTGAACAGCGTGCCGCCGTTGGTGAGGATGAAGAACAGCCCGGCGCAGAACAGCAGCGCGCCGACGAGTTTATTCACGCACGAGAGGTAAACGGTGCAGCCGATGCCGATCATGATGCCGGAGAACAGGCTGCTGAGAAGAAATTGCTTTTGTTCCTTATTCATGCGAAGTGATTTCCTTTCATTGATGACAGTTCCCTGTCAATTCGTTGCCGTTCCCCAGCATACGACAGAAATCGGGTTCTGTCAAGGGTTTCAGCGGAGATTTTTAGGCTTCGTAGCCCAATACTTCCCGCTCAATGGTTGCACGCAATTCTGGTGTCATTTTTGCCACGTCATAGCGGTACGCAATGTTCAGGCGCGGATTGTAGATTGTCAAATGGTCTATCTCGCTAAACTCTTTTCTCCCCGAATGCAATCCCATTAGCCAGTAGCAGACAATTTGCAGGCTTGCGTTCTTTTCAAGTGCTTGGCGTTGAACTTTTAAGTCACAAATTGATTTTCGGAACAGGTAATCGCCATCTGCCGCACGAACCGTCGCACTGTACCCTCCCTTCAAATCAAAACCCGCTTTTACAAGCTCTCCTTCCTTTTGGAAAAAATCCACACTTCGCTGAATCATGGTACGCACATTTTCTATCGTATCTTTATCCGGCATTTTGCCATCTTCCAGCACATTTCCATACGTCATCGCCAAAGAGGTCTGTCTATACCAAATATCCAGTCTGGAAAGTGTATACGCATTTATAATTGATGTATCATCTAATCCACAAATTTGGTTTTCCGCCTTTTCCGCAGCCTTAATCATTTCCGGATAGCCATTCATAGAAGCAGCCACAGCTCCCATGAATGGTATCGCAAACGCCTCATTTTTATCACCTGTCAGCAAGAAACGTGTCATATAGTCCACAATCATTCCAACATTCGAGCCGTGAATGTTCTCTTCTTCATGGAGTTCTGCCGCGTCAGCATATCTCTCTTGGACAAAACCTGCCTTTGGGATGTAGCCGCCGCGCGGTTGCTTGATGCTTTTAATTCGTCCCGTCAGAGTTGTCATGCACATACCTCCTTTTAATTTTTGCCAGCTGACAATCATATAGTAGCGCACGCTTCTCTACTTGTCAAGTATTATCAATATGTTAATAACATGTTATTAACAAAAAGGCACACATGTCACCTTTGCAGATTTGTACATGTGTGCCCTCATATTTTATTCCGCCGATGTCTGAATCAAATCCTCCACCCGGCGCGCATCTCCCCCGGCTGCGAGGTACGCGTCAATCGCGGCTTGCAGCTGCTCGTGGAATTCCTCCAGGCACAAGCCGTTGCGCCAGATGTAGCGCGCAACTTCCTTGCCCACATAGCGCAGGTGCCACGGCTCGTAGTTGATTTCGGTGATGTCCTGCTTGTCCTCCGGATAGCGGATGACGAATCCGTATTCATAGCAGTGTTCCGCCATCCACTGGCATTCCGGCGTGGACGCCATATTCGAGTTCATGGACTTGTCCTTCCACGACCCCGGCACAACGTCGCAGCCCAAACCCGTTTGGTGGTCGCTCGCGCCGGGCTTGCTCACCCAGCCATCATCCTTGCCGTTGTTGCGTTCCAAACGATTGTTGTACATGGTTTTCTGCGTCTTGTAGGCGCGGTAGGCGCTCTTCAAGTACAGCTTGTATCCTGCTTCCTCCGCGCCGGCAAACAGCTCCGCCAATGCTTCCGCGCATTCCGACTGCAAGTACATCGTTCCCGCGCCGGGGGCAGCACGCAGCTTCATCTTCGTTTTCGACGACGGCTCATAGGTCGAGGAAAGCAGACATTCCTTGTTTGCCAGCTTGATCAATTCCGGGTCGAGGTCGCTCAGGCTCAGGGCGAAATTCCATTCCAGCGGGTCAATGCGCGGATCCTCAATAATCACGCCGGGAATGTCGCTGAGGTCGTACTCCTCGTTTTCCTCCGCCAGCGCAGGCATCGGCACGCACCCCAGCAATAGTGCCGCGCACAGCGCCGCCGAAAGCTGCTTCTTCCACTGCTTCATTCGCCTGATTCCTCCACTTCCACTTCGCCCAGATACGTCCCTTCGACGATGCCCAGCAGCCGCTCGTTGCGCACAATTTGCAGGTACTCCTCCAGCGGCATTTCCTGCTCGTGGATGCGCCGCGCGTTCTCCTTGCCGACGTAGCGCACATGCCACGGCTCATATTCGTAGCCAGTGATTTCTTCCCAGCCCTTCTGGTAGCGGATGATGAACCCGTACTCCCAGCAGTGCTCCGCGACCCACTTGCCGCCCTTTGTCGCGCCGAAGCCGCCCGTCAGGTTCACCTTGTCCGACTTCTGCCCAACGTCCATGACCAGCCCGGTTTGATGCTCGCTCGCGCCGGGACGCGCAACGTACTCATCCGCCTTTTCGACGCTGCCGTGCACGCGCTCCAGCTTGTTATTGTAAATCGTCTCCTGCCGCGCATAGCTGCGGTAGCCGCTGACGGCCTTGAGTGTGATGCCAATATCCTTCTTGCACGCATCAAACATTTCTTCCAGCGCCAGCGCCGCCTCCTGCCGCATTTGGCGAATCTGCCCCGGCACATCCGCCGTCACCGTCTCCGGTTCATAGGCGCGGGACGCCAGCCACTGCCGATTCTGCAAAAACAAAAAGCCGTCCACATCGTTCTGCGGCGCGGCTGCGTCCAGCGACGAGGAAATCATCATCGTACCCGCCGTCGCCAAGGCGGCGAGCGTTTCCAGCAAAGAAGCCATAAGTACCTCCTTGGGCAATTTTTCGCGAAGAACTGCCCTTCTCTTCTATTATAGCTTCTTTTCCGCCACTTGCAAGCGGTCATGAGCAAAATTTACATGTTTGAGCGGCGAAAAAGCCGTCCACAATAGCCGTCGAGGAGGCGAAAAGCTATGAAGAAAACGCATTTGCTGTTGATGCTGGCGCTCTGCGCGACGCTGCTTGCGTCCTGTTCCGCCGGCGAACCCGACGTGACCCAGACGCAGCCTGTTCCGTCCATCAGTCCGACAAATATGCCGGATGAAAACACGGTGCTGCCCGGTCTGGACGATGACATCATTCTGCCCGACGGCGGAATGAATAATTCCACAACCCGCGAAGCCACCGGCGTGACCAGCATGGACAAGGCGCGGCGCGTCATCGAGCAGCTGGAAGAGGAACTCGAACGGCTCTCCGAAGTCAAGGAGGCGCACGTCATCATTGCGGGCCACAAAGCCGCCGTCGCGCTGACCTTCGACGACCAGTACAAGGCAGGCATTGACGACCGCTTCCGCAAGATTGTCCGCGAGCGCATCGACGGCGTGATTGGCGGCATCGACACCGTCGCCCTGACGACGGACAAAACCGTCATGGACGCGCTGGAAGCCTTGCAGGATCGTCTGGACAGCGTGAGCGACATGTCGTCCCTGCAAGCGGAGCTGGACAAGATTCTCGAAACGATGAACGCCGCGAGCCGTGCCAAAGCATAACGCGGCGGAGCAGCCGCCCCGAACGAAGCGTACCTTTTCCGTGTGGAATGCGATCGCGGAAAAGACACGTTTCCTTCTGATTTCGTCCGACGGCGGGCATTCCGCCTCGGCTTGCAACCATTTCCAGCGTAGCTTCGCCTCCTCCGGCGCATCCTAACCCTTGAAACCAGCGACAGGAGGTGAAAAAGCATGGCCAGCAAGAACAATAACCGCCAGATGGTTCCCGAAGCGCGTCAGGCGCTGGACGACATGAAGTTCGAGATTGCCCGCGAACTCGGCGTGGATGTCAAGGGCTACGGCGGCGACCTGACTGCCCGCGAAAACGGCGCAATCGGCGGTTCGATGACCAAGAAGCTCATCGAGCAGGCGCAGCGTCAGCTTTCCAACAAGTAAGCGACAAGCATGTGAAGGAGGAGTCTCATCATGTATCAGAAGAATCAGAACCAGACGCAGGTGCCGAACCTGAACAACGCTTCCGTCCAGCATCCCTCGACCAGCCAGCCCGGCGGCATGGTGCCCGAAGCGCGTCAGGCGCTGGAGGACATGAAGTATGAGATTGCCGGCGAGCTGGGCATCAACCTGAAGCAGGGCTACAACGGCGACCTTCCCTCCCGTCAGGCGGGCTCCATCGGCGGCTACATGGTCAAGCGCCTGATTGAGCAGGCCGAGCGCCAGATGGCGAACAAGTAACTCCGGATTCGCGCGCGCTTCGCAGAGACAACCTGCGGGGTGCGCGTTTTACATTATTTCCAAATGGCATACACCTCCGGTCACTGCCAACATGGGCAAACCCCAAAAGTTTTGGAACCGAAGGGGTCAAGGGGGCGAGCGGAAAGCCCCCTTGTCGCCTCCGCAGAGGCGAAATTCCCCTGCATAATCACCTGTTTCCCCCGATACAATGGGGACAAACCCGCATTTTAGAGGAGGAACAGGCAATGCAAACAGGCAAACGGCTTTGGGCGCTGACATGCTGTATGCTGATGATTTTCCTGCCGGCGGCGCAGGCGGCACAGCCCCTGGAATCCGGCACGCCGATGACGCTGACGACTCCATCCGCGATTCTGGCGGAAACAGCGACCGGCACGGTGATTTTCGAGAAGAACGCCGACGAGCGCCGGGAAGTCGCGTCCATCACGAAGCTGATGACGGCGCTGCTGGTGCTGGAGGCGCTCGACCGGGACGAAATCGCACTGACGGACAGCGTGCAAATCAGTCCGCGTGCGGCGGCAATGAAGGGTTCGCAAGCCCTGCTCGACGCCAGCGCCGTCTATCCGCTGGAAGACCTGCTGCGCACGACCATCATGGCGTCCGCGAACGACTCCGCCGTTGCGCTGTCCGAATACATTGCCGGGAGCGAGGAGAATTTCGTTGGCCGCATGAACCGCCGCGCCGCCGAACTCGGCATGACGAACACGAACTACGTCAACTGCACCGGCTATCCGCAGAGCGGGCAGTACACCACCGCGCGCGACGTGTGCCGATTATGCTGCGAAATTGCGAAGCATCCGCGCTACAACCAGTATGCGTCCGTCTGGATTGACAAGCTGACCCACCCCAGCGGGCGCGTGACCGACCTGACGAACACGAATCGGCTCGTGCGCTTCTACGAGGGCTGCGACGGCTACAAAACCGGTTCGACCGACGCGGCAAAATACTGTCTCGCGGCGACGGCGGAGAAGAACGGGATGCGCCTTGTCGCCATCGTGCTGGGGACGCCCGTGAGCCAGACGCGGTTCAACGAGGCGCGGCAGATGCTGGATTACGGCTTCGCGACATACCGGCGGGTGGTGATTGCGAACAAGGGCGATTTGCTGGGGCAAAATGTCGAGGTTCGCGGCGGCAGTGCGGAGCGCGTCCCGCTGGCGCTGGGGAGCGGGCTTTCGATGCTGCTGAAAAACGGGCAGCAGAGCGGCTTGTCGCTGTCCGTGCAGCTGCCGGAGAGCGTCGATGCCCCGATTGCGCAGGGGGATGTCATCGGCTTGGTGGATGTACTGCTGGACGGGCAGGTGATTGCGAAATTGAACTGCGTCGCCGCGGAGGATGTGCCGCGTCCGGGGTTCATCGAGGGGCTGCTGCGGATTCTTCGCAACTGGCGGTGAGGACAAATGAGCAATGATTGAAAACAGGGGAACGTCCGCGCAGGACGCTCCCCTTTCTTCATATAATCAATCCGCCGCTGACACCCAGCACTTGCCCGGTAATAAACGACGCTTTCTCCGATGCCAGAAACAAAATGGCTTCGGCGCATTCTTCCGGCTCGCCGATGCGCCCCAGCGGGGTTTCATCCGCCAGCGCCGCCAAATCCTCGTCGGACAGCTCGGCATTCATGGGCGTGCGGATGACCCCCGGCGTGACGCAGTTGACGCGGATGCCGCTGGGGCCCACTTCCTTCGCCGTCGCCTTCGTCAGCCCAATCACGCCTGCTTTCGCCGCGGAGTACGCCGCCTCGCAGCTCGCGCCGACCTCGCCCCACATGCTGCTGACGTTGACGACCGCGCCGTGTCCGCGCGAAATCATCCCCGGCAGGATGGCGCGCTGCAAGTAAAACACGCTGTCCAAATCAGTTCCCAGCAGGTGATGCCATGTTGCGTCCGGCATGTCGGTCAGCAGTCCGCGATAAGCGATTCCGGCGCAGTTCACCAGCGCGTCGATGTGCTTGTAGTCCTTCAAAATCGCCGCGACGGTATCATTCACCTGCTTGGAATCCGCAATATCGCAGGTGCGGAAGGCGACATCCAGCCCCTTCCCGCGCAATTCGTCGGTGATCGCCTGCGCGCGTTCGGGGTGCGTCCGGCAGAGGAACACAACCGCCCAGCCATCCTTTGCGAACAGGCGGACGCACGCCTCGCCGATGCCGCTGCTGCCACCGCTGATGAGGGCAATTCGCCGCATGGCTTATTCCTCCCCGATGCGGCGGATGGTTTCGTCCAGCAGGGCGCGGAACGTTCCCTTGACGCGCGCCGCCGTCTCGATGACCTCCTTCTCGTCCAGCGGCTGATCGATGATGCCCGCCGCCATGTTGGTGATGCAGCTCACGCCCAGCACGCGGATGCCGCAGTGCCGCGCGACAATCGTCTCCGGCACGGTGGACATGCCGACCGCGTCCGCGCCGAGGATGCGCGCCATACGGATTTCGGCAGGCGTTTCGTACGTCGGGCCGTTCATCCACATATACACGCCCTCCTGCAGGGGGATGCCGAGGGTTTTCGCCGCCTGACGGCATTTTTCCATCAGCTGCACGTCATAAGCGTGGGTCATGTCAGGGAAGCGTGTGCCGAATTCGGCGAGGTTCTTGCCCGTTAGCGGGTTATGGCCGGACATGTTGATGAAGTCGGTCAGCATCATCAGGCATCCCTGCGCGAAATTCAGGTTGACCCCGCCTGCCGCGTTGGTGACAACGAGCGTCTTCACGCCAAGGAGCGCCATCACGCGCACAGGCATGGTAACATCCTGCAGGTCATACCCCTCATAATAGTGGAAGCGCCCCTGCATCATGCACACGCGCTGCCCGTGGAGGGTGCCTGTCCACCAGCGTCCGGCGTGACCGGGTGCGGTGGACACGGGGAATCCGGGGATGTCCTTGTAGTCGATATACTTTGCATCTTCGAGGGCATCGACGTAATCGCCGAGCCCCGAACCGAGGATAACGCCGATTTCGGCCTCTCCGACGCGCTGGCGGATGGTTTCGGCGGCGGCTTGGAAACGCTGCATGAGTTCGCTGTTCATCATGGTGATGATTCCTTTCTAAACAATTTCCGATACAAGTCAATAAACATGGGTGGCGACCGAAGGGGCCAAGGGGGCGATCGCAGACTTCGTCTGTTTCCTTCGCCCCTTGTCGCCTCCGCAGAGGCGAAATCCCCTACTTACGGGAAAGAGCCGCTATGTCTGGAAGACCAGCAACTCGGTCGCGCCCATCTGGCGCGACAATGTGCAAGTAGTCGAAAGAGCAGCTTGGGGGCGCGTCTGAGGACGCGCGAAGTTACTGGCAGGGACGCTTCGCTGCCTGCGCCCTTTGTTGAGCGCTTTTGGCATACTGGTCGCCCGTGGAACAGTTGGGGCGTTGCCCCAAACCCCACCAGAGGCGCCGCCTCTGGACTCCGCAAGGGGAAATTTTCCCCTTGACCCCTTCGCGCGATTGAGTTGTTCTCTCTTCCTTACTTCTTCCGCGTGCTGCTCTTTTGTTTTTTTCCCCTTACTTTAATTTATCCATAAACGATGTCGCCCCGAACCGATCCGGCAGCCCCAGCCATTCCGCGCACGTCGCGCCAATATCCGCATAGGTCTTCCGAACCCCCAAGTCCGTCAATCCCTTCATTCCCTTATGATACACCAGCAGCGGGATATGCTCGCGCGTATGATCCGTCCCCTTGAACGTCGGGTCGCACCCATGATCCGCCGTAATCACCAGCAGATCCTCATCCCCCAGCAGGTCGATAATCTCCGGCAGCTTGCTGTCAAAATACGCCAGCGCATCGGCAAACCCCTGCGGGTCGCGGCGGTGGCCGTAGAGCATGTCCGTATCCACCAGATTCGTGAAGCACAGCCCGTCAAACGGCTTGCGCATGTAGTCCAGCCACGCCTCGATGCACGCGGGATTCCCGGCGGCGTGGTTCGAGCCGGTCAAGCCGCGCAGGGCAAAAATATCCTCAATTTTGCCCACGCCGTAAGATGCCATGCCTGCGTCCTTCACAGCATCAAGCAGCGTGCGGCTGAACGGCTCCACGGAAAAATCGCGGCGGCCGCTGGTGCGCTGGAACGCGCCTGCCTTTTCCCCCACGAACGGGCGGGCAATCACGCGCCCGACGCACAAATCACCCGTGAGCATCTCGCGGGCAATGCGGCACATCTCGTACAGCTCCTCGCGGGAGAAAATCGCCTCGTTGCAGGCAATCTGGAACACGCTGTCGGCGGACGTGTAGACAATCGGCGTGCGTTTCGCCAGATGCTCCTCGCCCAGTTCGTCCAGAATCGCCGTGCCGGACGCGGGCTTGTTGCCGATGACCTTATGCCCGATGCGCCGCTCGAACGCGGCGATAAAGTCCGCCGGGAAGCCGTTGGGGAAGGTCGGAAACGGCTTGGCGAGCGTCACGCCCGCAATCTCCCAGTGGCCCGTCGTCGTATCCTTGCCCTTGCTGGCTTCGCGGCACATGCCAAACGCACCGACGGCGTTTTCATCCGCCGGATAATGCGCGCCGGCAATCTGCCCCAGCCCCATATGCGCCATGTTCGGCAGCGACGGATGGCAGGCATCCACCGCGTGACCAATCGTGCAGGCGCCCACATCGCCATAGTCCGCCGCGTCCGGCAGTTCACCGACACCGCAGGCATCCAATACCGTCAAAAAAACGCGTTTCATTTCGATCCGCTCCTATCTGTTGCGTAGTGGTTTCCCTACCGCCATTATACACGATAAATTCCGCTTTGAAAAGGCTTGTTTTTGAGCGAAAAATCGTGTATCATGTCAGATGAGGTGAATCATATGCTCCGCACTTTTGATGATATTTACGAAACCATGCCGTGGGACGCGGTGGATGCCGTTGTCTTCGACGTCGGACAGGTACTGCTGTCCTATAACCCGCAGGAAATTTTGGATGAGCATGTGCCGGATCGTCCCGATCTGCACCCGATTCTGCTGGAAAAGGTTTTCCGCTCCCCCTACTGGCTCATGCGCGACCACGGGCTGATGACCCGCGACGAGGCGATTGAAGCCATGATCGGGCGCGACGAACCGCTCCGCCCGTACATCACGCGCGTGATGCACAACTGGGTGGACTTGAAGAAAGTACTGCCGGAGGGGCTGAAAACGCTGCAAAGCTGCAAGGCGCATGGCAAGAAAGTCTACGTCCTCTCGAATTATGCCGACGATGCCTTTGCGGTTGTCGAGCACAAGTACGACTTTTTTAACCTCTTCGACGCGAAATTTGTCTCCGGGCGCTTGAAGCTGATGAAGCCCAGCGAGCAGATTTTCCAGTACGTCATTTCCGCCACGGGGCACGAGCCGTCGCGCGTGCTGTTTCTGGATGACACGCCGGGGAACGTCGAGGGTGCGCTCTTCTGCGGCTGGCAGTCGCTGTGCGTGTCGCATCCCGGCAAGCTGACGGAATTTTTCGGCTTGGAATAACGCAAAGCCTTGAATTTTCCGCATTTTCCTCTTGACATCCCCCCGCGAACGTGGTATTATTACCGTTGAGCCGCACGGGAGAGGTCTGTCACAATGCGCATCTGCGCAACCTCAGATTCCGGCGAGTATATAATAGGAGGTGCTTATTGTCATGTACGCAATCATCAGCGCTGGCAACAAGCAGTACAAGGTTTCTCAGGGTGAAACCATCTACATCGACAAGGTGAATCAGGCAGATGGCTCTGCTATCTCCTTCGACGCCATCATGGTCGTCAATGAAGGCGATGTCAAGGTCGGCACGCCCACTGTCGCGGGTGTGACGGTTGAAGGCAAGATCGTCGGTCAGGTCAAGGGCGAGAAGATCAAGATCTACAAGTACAAGTCCAAGAAGAACTACCATCGTCGTGCCGGCCATCGTCAGCCCTACACGAAGGTGGAAATCACCGCCATCAACGCCTAATGACGCGCGCTGTGCTTTTTGAGGACGCTGCTGGACGCATCACGGGTGTTTCCGTCAAGGGACATTCCGGCTATGCGGCGGAGGGCAGCGACATCGTCTGCGCGGGCATTTCCACGCTGCTCATCACCATCGACCAAGCGCTTTGCAGCCTCGTTGGGCTTTCCCCCATCGAACACGGCGGTGAAGATGGCTTCGCGGAGGTGCTGCTGCCGCCGGGAATCACCGACCGACAGATGGAACAGGCGCAGCTGCTGTTTGGGGCGCTTCGCATCGGCTTTTCCGCCATTGCGGAGCAGTACCCCGCGTATTTTCGGCTCACGACCCGCAAGGTTCATTGAGCCACGACCTTGATAGATAAATTGGAGGGTATTACCATGATGAAGTTGAATCTTCAGCTGTTCGCTCATAAGAAAGGTATGGGTTCTACCCGTAACGGCCGCGACAGCGAATCCAAGCGCCTTGGCCCGAAGCGTGCCGACGGTCAGTTCTCTCAGGCTGGCAACATTCTCGTTCGTCAGCGCGGCACCAAGATTCATCCCGGTCAGAACGTGGGCATCGGCAAGGACGACACCCTGTTCGCGCTGGTGAGCGGCGTTGTCCGCTTCGAGCGTCTGGGCCGCGACAAGAAGCAGGTTTCCGTCTATCCTGTGGCGGAATAATCGCTTCCCCATCCGCTTTGAAACGCCTGATCGCCGCAGTGATGCGTCGGTCGGGCGTTTTCTGTTGGGGGATTTCATGCGCAGTTCGCGCGCGAATTACTCCGCATTCCGAATTCCGCATTCCGAATTCCTTTCAGGAGGTTTCCATGCGTTTCTTCCATACTTCCCCTGAAAAACTCCCGGCGGCTGAATCCGAGATGATTTTCTCCAAACAGGACTTGAAGCAGCTGCTTTTGCCGCTCTTGGCGGAGCAGTTTCTCGTCGTGCTGATTGGCATGATGGATACCATCATGGTGTCCTACTGCGGCATGAAGGCGATGAGCGGCGTTTCTCTGGTGGACGGCATCAACGTGCTGCTGATTGGCGTGTTCTCCGCCTTGGCGACGGGCGGCGCGGTGCTGGTCAGCCAGTATCTGGGGAAGAAGCGCCCGGATGCCGCGAAAACTGCCGCGAAGATGCTGTTTTACGTCGTTTTGCTCGTTTCGCTGGCGATTATGGCGATTTGCCTGATTTTCCGCAAACCGCTGCTGCTGACCCTCTTCGGCAATGTCGAAGATGAGGTGATGGCGGCGAGCCAAGCGTACTTCCTCATGTCGGCGCTCTCCTACCCCGTCATGGCGATTTACAATGCCTACTGCGCGCTCCTGCGCTGCATCGGCAATCCCCGCGCGACGATGTTCTCCTCCCTCATCATGAACATCGTCAACCTCGTCGGCAACGCCGTGACCATCTACCTGCTGGGCTGGGGCGTGGTCGGCGCGGGACTGGCGACGCTGATTTCGCGTTCCGTCGGCGCGTACATCACGCAGCGTGCCCTCCGCGACCCGCACTGCCGGATTCCGTATCCGGGCATGTTCCCCTTCGAATGGCATCCGAGCGAGGTCAAGAAGATTCTGAGCGTCGGCATTCCCAGCGGCTTTGAGAACGGGCTGTTCCAGCTCGGCAAGCTGCTGCTTTTGCGGATGATTGCGGGCTTCGGCACCATCAGCACCGCGGCGAACACCGTCGGCAACACGCTCGGTTCATTCCAGTGCCTGCCCGGAAACGCCATCGGGCTGGCGATGATTGCGGTCGTTGGGCAGTGCTGCGGCGCGCACGCCTACGATCAGGCGAAATTCTACACCAGGAAACTGATGCAGATTGTCTACCTCTGCATGGGCACGCTGAACATCCTGATGCTGCTTTGCAACCCGATTATTACCCTGCCGTTCAACCTCTCGCCGGAAGCGACGGTGCTTGCGCGGCAGATTGTGGCGCTGCACGGCGCGGGCTGCGTGTTCCTTTGGCCAATGTCTTTCACGATGCCGAACGCGCTCCGTGCGGCAGGCGACGCGAAGTACACGATGACGGTCGCGGTCTTCTCGATGGCGGTGTTCCGCATCGGCTTCGGCGTTTTCCTCGCGACGACGATGGGCATGGGCGTCATCGGCGTGTGGATTGCCATGCAGATTGACTGGGTGTTCCGCATCATCTGCTTCCTGATTCGCTGGGCCAGCGGCAAGTGGCAGACGAAGACGCTGGTGTAAAGAAAAGCGCGGTACGCTTTCCCCGGATTGGGGGCGTACCGCGTTTTTTGTTGTGTTGACTTTTTTCGGACAACCAAGGTTGATTTTTCTATCATTCAGGTCATTGCCTTGCTTCTTCCGCGTGTTAATCCGTCAGGCGTTCCTTGGTTTCTCTTCCTTCACGCAATAGCTTGCGCATTTCCTCCCGATTTTCATCCCGAAGCGCATCCCGATACTCCGTCACCCTTTGCACCAAGTCCTCCACCACCGGCAAGAGTGCCTCCCGATTATCAAAAAACAGCTCCGTCCACATATCTTCGTTCAGCCGTGCCACGCGGGTCATATCCGCGAAACTCCCCGCCGAGAACCCGCGGTGCTTATCCGCCAGCGGGCACTTCACATACGCGCTCGACACGACATGCGCCAGCTGCGACGTATACGCAATCATCTCGTCATGCGTCTTCGGCGTCGTGAACTGCACGCGCAGGAAGCCCAGTTCCATGAAAAAGTCGCGGGCGCGCTGCAAAACCGCCGGGTCGTCGTCGCCATGACCGCACAGAATCATCGACGCATGGTCGAACAGATCGTCGCGGGCGTACTTGAAGCCGCTGTACTCGCGCCCCGCCATCGGGTGTCCGCCGATGAAGTGCCACGCATACCCCTGCGATACGGGAAACAGCGCGTCGCAAATCACCTGCTTCACGCCGCCGCAGTCAATCACAAGGCTGTCGGGCTTAAAGTCCGCCGCGTGCGCGGTCACATAGTCGATAATCCCCTGCGGGTACAGGCAGACCAGCACAACGTCGCACTGCGTCAGCGTCTCCGCCGTCAGTTCGCCGTCAATCGCCTCCATCAGGAACGCGCGGCGCATCGTGTCCGCATTCTTGTCCGTGCCATAAACCGTGTACGGCGTGTGGAGCTTGATGGTTTTCGCAAGCGATCCACCAATCAGTCCCAAGCCGACAATACCTACGTTCTGCATGAAAAAAATCCTCCGTTCTTCTGCACTCCCGTTTCAAGGAATGCGCTGCAACGGAGGATTTCGACGTATCATGCGTTTTTTCCTGCTGATTTACGCCTGAACCGTGGCTTTCTGCTGCTTTTTCTGCTTCTTCGCCGGCTGCTCGCCAACTTTCGGGACGTGGTATTCGCACTTTTCGTCAAAGCGGACGGATTCCGGCGGCTTCTCCAGTTCTTCCGGATGATTGAGCAGATACGACATCGTGCCGAAGAACGCCGCGTAGTGCGCGCCGGAGCAGACGCGCTCATCCGCCGTGATGCCAATGGGCAGGAAGCGCTTCATGCGCGCCTCCCCCTTCTCTACCACGGCAATCTTCTCCACAGTACCCATGCCGAAGAACAGCGTAACCGAACCGAAGTTGTAGATGTGGTGGTTGACGTGATGCAGGCCGATGGAGGCGTTGTTGGTGATGTACATGCTGGTATGGAAGGGCAGCTCGTCCAGCAGTGCGCCGGGGCAGAGCCCGTAGCGATCAAGCAGGCGAACCAGCGCGACGATGCCCGTTGCCAGACCCGGCACGACCAGCACCGCTTTCGCCAGCTTATCCGCGAAGTTTTTCTTGTCCTCGCCGCGGTTGGCGTTGATGACATTTTCCATGCGGTCGCGCACGTCGTAGATAGTGTCGGTCAGGTCGTACTTCACCTTCACCGCCGTCTCGCCCATTTCGGCGTTCTGCGGGTTCTTGAGCATCGTGAAGGACACGGCGCACATGTTCCGCGCGAAGAACTGCTTATTGAGAATGAAGCGGTTGATTTCCGGGTGCTGGGACACAGTGCGGACGAACGCAGCGATAATAATCTGCATGAACGTGATTTTCTCGCCCTTCGCCGCCTGCGCCGCAATGTAGCGCGTCAGCAGCTCATAGTCCACGCGGTGCTGCAGGAAAACCTGCGCGTCGCAGCGCATGGGCATCAGGTACGGCGTAACGCCAACGATGGGGTCAATGGACGACACGCGCCGTCCGTCGGGTCGGAATCCGAACATGGTACTTTCCTCTCTCTCTTGTCCTCGGCTGTCCATCGGAATGAATGAAAAATGAATGATTTCAGCCGCAATTTTATTGTAAGGATTTTGGGCGATTTGTCAATAGGGCATCGGCGGATGATTTCGGATGTGCGCAAAAAGGCACTGCCGCGCTGCAGCAGTGCCCGTTGCTTTGCCCTTTTGCTGGGATTTTTACCAAGTCGCCTTCATGGCCTGTTCCACGCACTTCTGGTGATCCGCATCCACGCGGTTTGTGCCGTGGGTCTTGCTGCCGTAGAAATGCAGGCAGAACTGACCGTCGAAGTTGTTGTCCAGAATTGTGTTTGTGCCGTGGGGTTCGGAGTAAATCGACGCGGCATACACATGCCCGTTGTACTTCACCAGCACTGCGCGGCGGCGCCAGCTGAACGAGCCGCCGTTGATTTTCTTGAGAATCGCCGTATCTTCCGCCGTCAGCGGCTCGGCGTCCATGTGGCTGCCGCCGCTCTGCCGGCGCGCGGAGAAAATCAGCCCCGTGCTGACGTCCTTAATCTGGAATACCGCGCCGTTCGGGATGACGTTCTTGCCGCCGTTGAACCAGTCGAGGCGTTCGGTGGTGATTTTGCCGCTGTTGGCGCTTGCCACGGCGGATTCAATCTTCTTGAGCGTCGCGCTGCCCGCCACGCCGTCCGCTGTCAGTCCGTACTTCCTCTGGAATGCCTTGACGGCGCTTTCGGTCGTCGCGCCGAACGAGCCGTCGACATACGCCGTGTAGAAGCCCAGCTTCTTCAGGTTGGTCTGCAGCGTCTTGACTGCCGTGCCGGTTGCGCCCTTGCGGAGCGAATCGTCATCGGTGCTGGTATTGCTGTCCGCGTTTTTGTATGCGCTGTCGAGCTTTTTGAGCGTTTCGCTGCCCGCCACGCCGTCCGCCGTCAGGTTATACTTCTTCTGGAACGCCTTGACCGCCGCAACCGTCGTATCGCCGTAGCTGCCATCGACATAGGCGTTGTAGAAGCCGAGCTTTTTCAGCTTCGTCTGCAAATCCTTGACCGCGCTGCCGGTTGCGCCTTTGCGGAGCGAATCGTCGTCCTTGTCGCTATCCGCGTTCTTGTACGCGCTGTCGAGCTTCTTGAGCGTCTCGCTGCCCGCCACGCCGTCCGCCGTCAGCCCATTCTTCTGCTGGAAAGCGCGAACCGCCGCGTATGTGCCCGAACCAAACGTGCTGTCCACCGTGCCGTTGTAATAGCCCAGCTTCTTCAGCTTCGTCTGCAAGTTCTTGACGGCGCTGCCGCTGTCGCCCATGCGGAGCGAATCATCGTCCTTGTCGCTGTCCGCGTTCTTGTACGCGCTGTCCAGCTTTTTGAGCGTCTCTTTGCCTGCAATGCCATCCGCCGTCAGGTTATACTTCTTCTGGAACGCCTTGACCGCCGCGACGGTCGTGTCGCCATAATCGCCATCGACATAAGCATCATAATAGCCGAGTTTTTTCAGCTTTGTCTGCAAATCCTTGACGTCGCTGCCCGTGCTCCCCTTTTCCAGCCGCGTCGTGCTGCTGGAAGAACTGGAACTGCTGGCCGTCTTGGTCACGCTGACATACGTTTTATAGACATAGCCGGTGTATTTCCCGTAAGTCACTTTATACCAGCTGCCGCTCTTGCCGAGGATCTCCAGCTTCGTGCCTTTGGGCAGGGTTTGCAGGGCATCGCTGGTCGAGGATGCCTTTTCGCGCAGAATGAGTTTGCGCGCAGTGACCGTCGCCGTATCCGCCAAGGCGGAGGAACAGCCCAGCAGCATCAGCGCCACCGCGCCGGACAGAAGCCGCCGCAGACCGGAATTCATCATGGGGAAATCACTCCTTTCCGTACAGCCTGATTTTATTACAAAATTGTTTCATTGTCAAGAGGCTTTTTCCCTGCGAATTGTAAATTCTGCGGCGTTTTTGCGGATTTTCCCCTGTTTGATTCGGCAATTATCTTCCCGTTTTCAATATCTATTTTTGTTTTCCCATGAACATGTTTCCGACATTTGATAAAATGTTACGTTTTTGTTGAGCGGGTGAAAATTTTTTCGCGCCGTTTTGCTGTCCGAGCGTCATTTTGCTGTTCGCCTTGATGAATCGGCGGAATTGTGATATAATGAAAATTGGTGCTTTGTCACCGTTGCGATTTTGATATACTTCCTTCATTATAAGAGGAGTTTTTTCATGGCAAATCAAGCAAATCACTATGATGCGGGCAATATTCAGGTGCTGGAAGGGCTGGAAGCGGTTCGGATGCGTCCGGGCATGTATATCGGCACCACCTCGACGCGCGGTCTGCATCACCTGCTCTGGGAAATTGTGGATAACGCAATTGACGAGGCGTCGAACGGCTTTGCGGATGAGGTGCGCGTGACGCTGCACACGGACGGCTCCGCATCGGTGTACGACAACGGGCGCGGTATGCCCGTGGATGAGCACCCGACCATGCACGTCAGCGGCGCGGAGGTCATTTTCACGGTGCTGCACGCGGGCGGCAAGTTCAACAACGAGAATTACAGCTATTCCGGCGGTCTGCACGGCGTGGGCGCGTCGGTCGTCAACGCGCTGAGCAAGTGGCTGACCGTGGACATCTACCGCGATTTCAGCCATTATGCCATGCGCTTCACAAGTCAGTTCGACGAGAAGAAAGGCAAGGTCATCGCGGGCAAGCCGGACGCACCCTTGGCAAAAGTCGGCAACACACGCAAGAAGGGCACACTCGTGCGTTTTCTTCCCGATGACGCGATTTTTGAGGACGTGCGCTTCAACTACGACACGGTGTTCCGCCGCCTGCAGGAATTGGCGTACCTGAACCGGGGCTTGAAAATCGTCTTTCTCGATGAGCGTGTGAGCGACCCTGCCCGCCGCGAAACGACATTCCACTACGAGGGCGGCATCATCGACTATGTGCGGTATTTGAACGATGGCAAAACCGTCCTGCACGATCAGCCGATTTACCTCGAAGGGCAGAAGGATTCCGTCATCTGCCGCGTCGCCATCCAGTACACCGACGGCTACACCGAGAGCCTTTTTTCCTATGTCAACAACATCCCCACGGGCGAAGGCGGCACGCACGAAACGGGCTTCAAGGCGGCGTTCACGAAGATGTTCAACGACTATGCCCGCCGCAACGGCTTCCTGAAGGAAAAGGACAGCAACCTGACGGGCGAGGACTTCCGCGAAGGCTTGAGCTGCGTGCTGACGACGATGGTCAAGAATCCGCAGTTCGAGGGGCAGACAAAGGGGCGTCTGGGCAACAGCGAAGTGCGCCCCGCGGTGGAGGGCATCATCACCCAGCAGCTGACGGACTGGCTGGAGAACCTCAAGAATCAGGAGATCGCCCAGCAGATTGTGCAGAAGGCGATTCGCGCCGCGCAGGTGCGGGAAGCCGCGCGCAAGACCCGCGACAACGCCCGCAAAGCAAATCAGCTTGACGCCGCGCCGCTGGTCGGCAAGCTCAGCGCCTGCCGCGGCAAAAAGGCGGAGGACAACGAGCTGTTCATCGTCGAGGGCGATTCCGCAGGCGGCAGCGCCAAGCAGGGGCGCGACAGCCGCTATCAGGCGATTCTCCCCCTGCGCGGAAAGCCGCTGAACGCCGAAAAGAAACGGCTGGATCAGGTGCTGAGCAACGAGGAGTTCCGCTCGCTGATTACCGCGCTCGGCACATCCATCGACGAAAATTTCAACCTTGCCAACCTCAAATACAACAAAGTCATCATCCTCTCCGATGCCGATCAGGACGGCGCGCACATCCGCGCCATTCTGCTCACTTTCTTCTTCCGCTACATGAAGGAGCTCGTCACCGGCGGTCACGTTTATATCGGAATGCCGCCGCTGTACAAGGTGCAAAAGGGCAGCAAGGTTCTCTATGCCTACGACGACAAGGAGCTGGCGAAGTGCATCAAGGACGCGGGCAAGGGCTACACGCTCCAGCGCTACAAAGGCTTGGGCGAAATGAATCCCGAGCAGCTCTGGGCGACGACGATGGATCCGTCGCAGCGAAAGCTCATGCAGGTGACGATTGAGGACGCCGCGCTCGCCGACCGCCGCATTACCATCCTGATGGGCGACAAGGTGGAGCCGCGCCGCGACTACATCATCGAGAACGCCGACTTCAACAAGCCGGATAATTTCGAGCTGCCGGAAGGTCAGCGCGGGGAAGGAAAGTAAGTTATGGCAAAGAAAACAAGCGATAACCGCCCGATTCCCAAGGACGACCCGTCGCGCATCCTGCAAACGACCGTCGAGGACGTGATGCACCAGTCCATGATTCCCTACGCGGAGCATGTCATTCTGGAACGCGCCCTGCCGCGCGTCGAGGATGGCTTAAAACCCGTGCAGCGCCGCATTCTCTATACCATGATGGAGCTGGGCACGACGCCCGACAAGCCTCACCGCAAGTGCGCCCGCATCGTCGGCGACTGTCTGGGCAAATATCACCCGCACGGCGATTCCTCCGTGTACGATGCGCTCGTGCGCATGGCGCAGGACTTCTCCATGCGCGGGCCGATGGTCGATGGGCACGGCAATTTCGGCTCCATTGACGGCGACAGCGCCGCCGCCATGCGTTACACCGAGGCGCGCATGACACCCCTTGCGCTGGAAATGCTGCGCGACATCGAGAAGGACACCGTACCGTTCCGCCTGAACTTCGACGACACGCTCAAAGAGCCGGACATGCTGCCCGCGCGCTTCCCGAATCTGCTCGTCAACGGCGCAAGCGGCATCGCGGTAGGGCTTGCGACGAACATCCCCCCGCACAATCTGGGCGAAAGCATCCGCGCGGCAATTGCTGTGATGGAGAATCCGGACATTCCGCTGGATGAGCTGATGAAAATCATCCCCGGCCCGGACTTCCCCACCGGCGGCGTGCTGGTGAAAAACGAGGAAATCCGCAGAGGCTATGAAACCGGACGCTCCAAGCTTTCCCTGCGCGCGCGCGTGCATGTGGAGGACGGCGTGAACGGGCGCAAGCTGCTTGTCATCACGGAAATCCCCTACATGGTCAACAAGGCCGCGATGCTGGAGAAGATTTTGAAGCTGTCGGAAGAAAAGAAGGGGCAGCTGCAAAACATCTACGACATTCGCGACGAATCCGACCGCGAGGGAATGCGCGCCGTCATCGAGCTGAAAAAGGACGCCGACCCGGACAAGGTGCTGAAAGTGCTCTACAAGTATTCGGACTTGCAGGTCACCTTCGGCGTGAACATGGTCGCCATCGCCGAGGGCAAGCCCGTGCAGATGGGGCTGAAGACGATGCTGGGGCACTTCATCCGCCATCAGAAAAACGTCATCACCCGCCGCACGGAGTACGACCTGAAGCAGGCGAAAGCCCGCGCGCACATTTTGCAGGGTCTGATGATTGCGGTAGACAACCTCGATGAGGTCATCGCGCTGATTCGCTCCTCGAAGAACCCGAAGGAAGCGAAAACCCGCCTGATGGAGCGCTTCGAGCTGTCCGACGCGCAGGCGCAGGCAATCTTGGACATGCGCCTGCAGCGGCTGACGAATCTGGAAATCATCGCCCTGCGCAAGGAGTACGAGGACATTCTGAAGCTCATCGACCGCTTGGAGGGCATCCTGCACAGCGAGAAAAAGCTGCTGGCGGTCATCCGCAAGGAATTGCAGGAGATTGCCGAGGAATTCGCCGACGAGCGCCGCACGACCATCGAAAAAGCGGACGAATCCCCGCTGGAAGTCGAGGAAGAAGCCGCCGCGCCGGAGGAAGTCATCGTGGCGTTCACGGGCGCGGGGCAATTGAAGCGCATGAATCCCGCGCTCTACAAGAAAACGCCGCTCCCGACCCGCGCGGAGGACGACAAGGAGTTCGCCGACTTCCTGTTCATGGCCAAAACAGACGAGACGCTGCTCATCTTCACCGACCACGGCAACTGCTATCCCCTGCCCGTCGCGTCGCTGAACGAAGTCAAGCCCAAGGATCGCGGGCAGCTGCTTTCAGGCGTGCTGGCCGGGCTGGAGGACGACGAGAAGGCGCTGTGGATGACGTGCATCCGCATGGCGGACATCGGGCATCTGCCGGACATTCTCTTCATCACCCGTCAGGGCATGGTGAAACGCACCGCCGCCGCGGATTACGACGTGCGCAGCAAGAAATTCGCCGCCGTAAACGTGAAGGACGGCGACCGTCTGCTGACAATTCTCCCCGCCGCCAGTCGCGACGACCTGCTGTTGTTCACCCGCAGCGGCCTGTGCATCCGCTTCTCGCTCGACAGCGTGCCGGTGCAGGGGCGCGTCGCCGCCGGGGTTCGCTGTATGCAGGTGGAGGACGGCGACGAGGTCATCTGGTGCGGGCAGCTGCAAGACAGCGACCAAATCGTGCTGCTGACCGACCGCGGCTACGCCAAACGCCTGCTCTCCGTCGATTTTGAGAAGCAGAACCGCAACGGCAAGGGCGTGAAGTCCTTCTATTTCAACAAGAATGGCAGCAACGGCAAACAGCTTGCGGGCGTGGTGCGGTTGGAGAAGGACGATCACCTGATTCGCGTGCAGCAGGCGAAATCCCCTGCGACGCTGGTGGAAAGGGACAACGTGCGCCTGCAAGGCAAGCAGGATCGCGGAATGCCGCTGCTGATCGCGGTGATGGACGACGTGGTGACGGGAGCGGAGCTGTTGGAATAACAGCACCCGCATAGCGCCGAAAAAAGGGTCAAGGGGGGGACTTCGTCCCTTTTCGTCTGCCCCTTGCAGGGTCAAGGGGGGACTTCGTCCCTTCTCGTCTGTCCCTTGTGGGGTTTGGGGCAACGCCCCAACTGTTGCTCCGTTAAACCTACTCGAAAAACAAGTCCGGCAACTTCGCCGCAGGCAGCGAAACGTCCCTGCGCACAAACTAAAAAAACTTCCAATAAAAATCAAGTAGCATCCGGAGGCGAACGCCGAAGGAGTCCAGAGGGCGATCGCAGACTTCGTCTGTTTTTATGCCCTCTGGAACTTGCGGAAGTTACCACTATGGAAATGAAGTCAACTATGCCTATCCGCATAAGTATCCAACTGCTTCATAGTTGGCTTTTCCCCTTGCAACAAGCGCCAAAACGTGATATGATGAGGACGAATGACGGAGGTGAACGCGCATGAATTCGCGCAACTCTTTTTCCTCGCTGACCATTACGCAGCTGGTGATTCACCTCACCGGCGCATTGCTGGAACTCTACGCCGATGACACGCAGGAAATCCAAGTCATGGCATCCGGCGACGACCACGATATGAAGGCGGTTTCGCTCGTCCAGAACGGCGATACGCTGACGATGGAGCAGTCCGCTGCCGCACTCTCGCCCTTGCCGCTCAGCGCCCGCTGGCTGCAAGTGACCGTCCGCATTCCGCGCGCGTGGAAGGGACGGGTCGAGATTCGCACGACGTCTGGCAGTGTGCATGTTCGCGGTTTGCAGGTCAGTGACCTGTCCGTGGAGTCTCTCTCCGGCTTCGTGATGCTCTCCGATGTCAGCAGCCTGAGCCTGAAGGTCAAGAACGGCAGCGGCGACATTGCCGGCAGCGACTTGTCCGGTCAGGATTGCAGCCTGTTCACGACGACGGGGATGCTCTGTCTGGAGCGCCTTGCGTTTCTGAACATCTCGCTGTCCTCGGTCAGCCGGGGCGCAATGCTCTCTTTTGCGGAGATGTTCTCCACCTTCAAGGGCGGCTCGGTCGCAGGCAGCATCAGTCTGGAAATTCCCGGCGCGCAGTGCGACGCCATTCTTCGCTCGGTGTCCGGGCGGCTGCTGACGGACGGCGTATCCATCGTCGATGGCGCACCGTCTGTCCGCGTGACGACGGCTTCGGGCAACCTGACCATCCGGCGGATTTCCCCGGAGAAACTGACAGAAAACGAATAATTAGGAGGACGATTTTTATGGCACGACAGAACTTTGGCTTCGGCGGCGGCGCGAACATGCAGCAGCTCATGCGTCAGGCGCAGAAGATGCAGCAGGCGATGACGGACGCGCAGGAAAAGCTGGATGCGCAGGAGTACGAGGCGCAGTCCGGCGGCGGCGTGGTAAGCGTGAAGGTGAACGGCAAGCGCGAGCTGCTGTCCCTGACGATTGACCCCAAGGTCGTTGACCCGGACGACGTGGAAATGCTGCAGGACCTTGTGATGGCGGCGGTGAACGAAGCGCTGCGCAAGGGTGAAGCGAACCGCGAAGAGACGATGAACAAGATGGCGCCCGGCATGGGCGGCATGGGCGGTCTGTTCTGATGCCCGGACAAATCGAACCGATTGAGCGGATGGTGTCGGAGCTGTCTCGGCTGCCCGGCATCGGTCACAAGACGGCGGCGCGGCTGGCGTACCATATCGTCGGGATGCCGCTGGAGGATGTTCACGCGCTGGCGGCGGCACTGTGGCAGGGGCGCAAGGCGATTCGCTACTGCGATGTGTGCGGCAATTTTTCCTCCGCTGAAAAGTGTGCCGTGTGCGCGGATGAAAACCGCCACAACGGGCAAATCTGCGTCGTGCGCGACCCGCGCGACGTGGCCGCCATGGAACGGATGCACGATTACCACGGGCTGTACCACGTCCTGCACGGCACGCTGTCGCCGATGGACGGCATCGGGCCGGATGATATTCACATCAAGGAACTGATGACGCGCCTGCAGACCGAGCCGGTCAGCGAAGTGATTCTGGCGACGAACCCCGACATCGAGGGCGAAGCAACCGCAACCTACATTGCGCGGCTCATCAAGCCCATGGGCATCAAGTGCACCCGCATTGCCCACGGCGTCCCCGTCGGCAGCGACCTTGAATACGCCGACGAAGTGACGCTCTCAAAGGCAATGGAGGGACGAAGGGAGCTGTGAGGGGAACCACCAGAGGCTCTGCCTCTGGACTCCGCAAGGGAGTTCCTCCCTTGACCCTTCCGCGCGATTGAGTTGAGCGCATTTTCATGCAGTGCCCGCGTGTTTATACGCTGACGTTAAGCAGCTTTTTTCGGCAGAATGCTATTTCCCAGCATTCTGCCAATTTTCTCATGAAACGAGGAATCTGCCGATGTTTCTTGCCGATACGCACTCCGATACTCTCTTCAGCCTTGGCGTTGGCAAACGCACCTTCGCCCAGACTGATATTACCCCCGACCGCCTGAGACAGGGCGGCGTCAGCCTGCAAACCCTCGCCCTGTGGAGCGGCACGGAAGGTACTCATGGCGACTATGAGGCCATCGCCGATGCCGAATACGCCGCCATCCGCCACTTCACCGACGCGGGCATCCGGCAGGTCGATGACCCGGAGGATGTCAAGCCCGGCGAAAACACCTTCATGCTCTCCTTCGAGGGCTGTGAAGTCTTCCAGAAGAGCGACGAGATGGTGACTTTCTGGCGGCAGCGCGGCATCCGCATCGGCGCGCTGGTGTGGAATCACCCGAACGCTTTCGCCACCCCTGCCGCCGTTGACGCGGAAACGCACATGACCCCCGAAGGCATCCGCATTGCCCGCGTGATGCAGCGTCAGGGCATCAGTGTGGACGTGTCGCACCTGAACGAAGCCGGATTCTGGGACTTGTTCGCCAAGGGTGAGCGTCCGCCGATGGCGAGCCACAGCTGCTGCCGCGCCCTCTGCGACCACGTCCGCAACCTGACCGACGACCAGATTCGCGCCATGATTCAGTACGGCGGCTACATCGGCGTGAATTTCTACCCGCGTTTTCTGTCTGCGGACTGCAAGGCGGACAGCGTGACGATTGCCCAGCACATCGACCATATCTGCCAGCTTGGCGGCTCGGATATTGTTGGATTCGGCAGCGATTTCGACGGCATCGAAGTGTCGCCCGACGACGTGCGGAATCCGGCGGAGCTGCCGAATCTGCTGACGGCGCTGCGGAATTACGGCTATAACGATGAATCAATCGAGAGAATTTGCGGCGGGAATTTGAAGGCGTACTTTGCACGTTTGAAGTAACTGAAAAGACCGTCACGGAAGCGCACTCAAGCCGGGCAGCCAAGAAGGGTCAAGGGGGGACTTCGTCCCTTTTCGTTTGTCCCTTGCAGGGTGCAGGGACAGCGTCCCTGCTGGGGCTTGGGGCAACGCCCCAACTCCCGCTCGTGCCGCCCGCTATGCCAAACGCGCTCAAGCATGCCCCCTTAGTCGCAGGCAGCGAAGCGTCCCTGCGCACTAACTCCCGCGTCCGCAGACGCGGAATCCCCTTGTCCCTCATAATATTATTTGGAAATAGTATAAATTCTCCCCTGTCCGGGCATCCTACCCGTGCAGGGGCTTTTTTGTCCCCCATGGAGGAACATTCGCATGATTGACCTGCGCCGCATCACCCGCACTTTCCCTGCGCAAGAGCGAAAATCGCCGCCGCTGCCCGTGCTGTCCGACATTACGCTGCGCATTCCGCCGGGGCAGTATGCCGCGATGGTCGGGGCGAGCGGGTCGGGGAAATCGACGCTGATGAACATTCTCGGCTGCCTTGATCGCCCGACCTCCGGGGTATATCGTCTGCACGGGCGGGACGTTTCGACCTTGCCGCCTGACGAATTGGCGAAGGTGCGCGGCGAGGAAATCGGGTTCGTGTTTCAGGGCTTTCAGCTGATTCCGCGGTTGACTGCCATCGAAAACGTAATGCTCCCGCTGATGCTGCAAGGCGTCAGCGAGCCGGAGCGCCGCGCCCGTGCGGAACGCCTGCTCTTGCGGGTTGGGCTGCATTCGCGGATGCACCACCTGCCCGCGGCGCTCTCCGGCGGTCAGCAGCAGCGCGTCGCCATCGCCCGCGCGCTCATCCGCCGTCCCGCGCTCATCCTCGCCGACGAGCCGACCGGCAGCCTTGACCCCGACGCGACGCAGGAAATCCTTTCCCTGCTGGAGGATCTGCACCGCGCCGGGCAGACAATTCTGCTCATCACCCACAACCCGGCCGTCGCCGCGCGCGCTGAACGTCGGCTTGCCCTGCAAAGTGGGAAGATCGTCGAAGAAGAATGACTTTTGCCGTGTTCGCTTGCGTCCCCCGCGCCCGTGTGGTACAATAGACGCGAGGTGAACGACTTGGCGAAAACACTGTATTGCAAGAAGTGCAACATGGACGTGCCGGATGGCGAAGCGTGCCCCGTGTGCGGCAAAACGCCGCCCGCCAGCTCCATGCGCGTCGCGTGGATGTACGCCCGGCAGCGCGCACTGGACTGGATGAGCTGGAACGCCGTGATGCGCATTGCCGTGCCGGTGCTGGCCGCGGCGACTGCGCTGGGGCTGGTGCTGGAACTGCTGCTCGGCGGCGGCGCGGGCGTTCGGCAGCTGCTCAACAGCGGCTTTTTATGGGTCATGGGGATGCTGCTCCTCTTTGTCGCGGCGGTCACGCTCCTCGTTTTCGCGCTCGGCGGGGCGGATGAACTGTACTGCGCGGTAGACAGCCGCGGCTTCCATGTGCGGACGGCGCTGCCGGGGGCAAATCGCGTGAAGCTGTGGATGCACGGCAAATCCGCCGCTTTGATGGACACGGCGGACACAAACGGGCGCGTCATCCTCAGCGAAAAAGATCTCGCGTGGAAGGACATTGCCCGCGTGCAGCTATGGACAGACAAGCGGTTGATGCTGCTGTATTCGCCGCGCTGGTGGATGAAGCTGTCCGTGCCGATTCTGCTGGCGAAGTGGAACGACGTGCTGACGATGGTGGACGAAAAGTTAGGCAAGAAGAAGGCGGTGGAGCTGCCGGATGACTGGGCGCATCAGCTGCCGCCACAGCGCGTGCAGGAGAAAAAGCCGTGCAAGACCGCCATCGAAACCGACGTGATTCCGCCGCAGACGACGCTGCCGGAGGACGAGGAGGACTATCGCCCGCTGGATGAAGTGCTGGAAGAGCTGCGCGGGAAATAACAAAACGCCATGCTCCCGATTTTCGGAAAAGCATGGCGTTTTTCTTATGATTTCGTAAATATCTTCCGGATGAATCGTTCTGCCATCTGCGTCCAAACCGTCGCTTCCGGCACGATTTTGCGCGCCTCTTCGCCGGGGATGTTCGTCACCTGATTGCCCAGCGCCACCCCGTGTCCGCCGCGCGGGAAGACGTGAACTTCTGCCGGAACGCCCGCTTTGTGCAGCGCCATTGCCATCAGGAGCGTATTTTCCACGGGCACTGCGCCGTCCGTCCATGTGTGCCAGAGGAACGTCGGCGGCGTGTTAGGCGTGACGAGGTTTTCCAGCGAATGCGGCTGATGCACGGCAATGTCGTCCATCCCCGTGAGGCTGCGGAAGCTCCCGCGGTGTGCAAACTCCCCTGCCGTAATGACGGGGTACGAGAGAATCAGGGCGTTCGGGCGAACGTCGGCGGGGGTGAGGTGCATCTCCTGCCACCAATGCGCTTCCTGCCAATGCACGCCGAGCAACCCGACGGCATGAGCGCCCGCCGAAAAACCACAGAGGGCGATTTGATTCGGGTCTGCATGCCATTTTTCGGCGTTTTGGCGGATGGCGGCGACGGCGCTGGCGATGTCCTGCATCGGCGCGGGGAAAACCGCCGGGGCAACGCGGTAACGGACGACGACAGCATTCATGCCCATTGCGGCGAAGGTCAATGCAATGGGTTCGCTCTCGCGGGTGGAAAGGTGGGTGTAGCCGCCGCCGGGGGCAATGACGATGGTCGGGCGGCGGACGGCGGGGTCAGCGACCAAATCGGGGATGTAGACTGTCATTTGGCAGTGTGGGAGATTGATTGTATCGCAATACATGATTGATTTCCTCCTTGCGCAGGGGATTTCGCGCCTGCGGGCGCGACCAAAGGGCTTTCCGCTCGCCCTTTGGAAACCTTCGGCGCGTCCCCAACTCCATACTTTTGGGGGATTGTTACTTAATGAACCGTAGGTTCATCGGATAAACACGCGGACACTGCATGATAGCGTCACCAACTCAATCGCGCGAAAGGGTCAAGGGACGAAGTCCCTTGTGGAGT
>OIYO01000193.1_pt1 | contig 61721 bp, 55 predicted proteins | sample 1588191 | NCBI WGS metagenome assembly OIYO01 (sample SAMN03283275) | human gut metagenome | biome: human-associated habitat; material: feces | host: Homo sapiens | place: Peru | collected 2012 | reverse complement strand
ATTACTCCAGTCATAAAATTATGCGTCGTGGGACACATCTGTTTGTAAATGATTATGGTATGCAGGTGAATATTCTCTCGCGTTATGGGATAAAAAATTACGGAGTTGCCGGAAAAGATTATTATTTTGCCAATGAAGATTACACCGATTTTCGTTACTCCAATATTATTATTGTTAATAAATACCACGGTGTAAGCCAATACTTAAAGAATGAAATTCCTCGTTATAAGGTTAAAATACATATTAACGGAAACTATACGATAGGAACCTATCGCAGTGAAGAAAATGCTGCAATTGCCTACAATAAGGCGGTTGACTTAGCGAAAAAGCACGGAATTACCAAAGACTTTCCAACCAATTATATTGACAATTTTTCGCCTAAAGAATATGCAGATATTTACAGCAAAGTAAAAATTTCTGCAAAATATTTGAATTATCTTGCTACATTATCCGCTTTATAAACACTTCATATCCTTAGCGAAGTGTTTTTTATGCAATAGGGCGCAATTTTCTATTGCACTAAAAAGGATGCCACATGTTTATACAACATATGACATCCTTTTGTTTTCAATCTATTTCTGATTGATATAGTTAATTAAACCTTCTGCCTTAATAATTTTCTGCATAAACTCCGGAAACGCCTGACCTTGGAAGCTGGTTCCTTTTGTTTTATTGGTAATAATACCACTATCGAAATCTACTTCTACTTCATCACCTGCTTCAATACCCTTGGCTGCTTCTGGGCATTCAATAATTGGAAGTCCAATATTAATTGCATTACGGTAAAAGATTCTTGCAAATGTTTCAGCGATTACGCAACTTACACCTGCTGCCTTAATAGCGATTGGTGCATGTTCTCTGGAAGAACCACATCCAAAGTTCTTATTTGCAACAATGATGTCTCCCAGTGTCATTTTGTTTACGAACTCCGCATCAATATCTTCCATGCAATGTGTTGCAAGCTCTTTGGGATCAGAAGAATTTAAGTATCTTGCCGGAATAATTACATCCGTATCTACATTATCACCAAATTTGAACACATGACCTTTTGCTGCTTTCATGTTCTGTCTCCTTCCATCCTCTATTCTGATACAACTTCATCCGGGCCTGATAATCTGCCGGTGATCGCACTTGCTGCGGCTACTGCAGGGCTTGCAAGATAAATCTCTGACTCAACGTGTCCCATTCTTCCTACGAAGTTACGGTTTGTGGTAGAAACACATCTCTCATGCTCTGCCAGGATACCCATATAACCTCCCAGACACGGTCCACAGGTCGGGGTGCTCACAACTGCACCTGCCTCAATGAAAATTTTTAACAGTCCCTCCTGCATGGCATCCAGATAAATCTGCTGTGTTGCAGGAATGACGATAACACGAAGTCCCTTTGCTACTTTTTTTCCTTTCAAAATAGATGCTGCAATACGCAGATCATCCATTCTTCCGTTGGTGCAGGAACCAATCACAACCTGATCGATCTTTAAGTCACCCACTTCATCGATGGTTCTGGTATTTTCCGGAAGATGTGGGAATGCAACGGTCGGTTTTAATGTGCTAAGATCAATCGTATATTCCTCTTCATATTCCGCATCCTCATCTGCCTCATAAACAACATAAGGACGTTTGGAATGTTCTTTCATATACTCTTTGGCAAGATCGTCTACCGGGAAGATACCATTCTTTCCACCTGCCTCGATCGCCATATTTGCGATTGTAAAACGGTCATCCATAGACAGATAGGAAATGCCGTCTCCGACAAACTCCATGGATTTGTAAAGTGCACCATCCACACCGATCATTCCGATGATGTGCAGGATAATATCCTTACCACTGATCCACTTCGCCGGTTTTCCAGTCAGGTTAAATTTAATTGCAGAAGGCACTTTAAACCATGCTTTTCCTGTTGCCATACCGGCAGCCATGTCTGTGCTTCCTACTCCGGTAGAAAATGCTCCCAAAGCTCCGTAGGTACAGGTGTGGGAATCTGCGCCAATGATAACGTCTCCGGCAACGGTTAAACCTTTTTCTGGAAGAAGTGCATGTTCAATTCCCATCTCTCCTACATCAAAGTAATTTGTAATATCATGTCTGCATGCAAACTCCCTGACACATTTACAGTGCTGTGCAGACTTAATATCTTTATTTGGTACAAAATGGTCAAGCACTAATGCAATCTTATCCTTGTCAAAAACGCCATCCACTTTCATCTTATCCATCTCATGTATGGCTACTGGCGAAGTAATATCATTACCAAGCACCAGATCCAAATCTGCCTCAATCAACTGCCCGGCACTTACAGATGGGAGCCCTGCATGTGCAGCAAGGATTTTTTGCGTCATTGTCATCCCCATGTGTTATGTCCTCCTGATCTAAAAACTTACTGATTCGTGTGTGTGTGTTCGATGAGTTTTGTGTTTCCTTCACTCTATCTGCCTATGATTTTAACATAAATAATAATATAATCAAAATACATAATAAATATATTTACCATAACTAATAATCATGTTATACTATACTTATTCCAAAAGAAAAAGGAGTTTTTCATGAACCAGAATCTATCTTCTTACCGTATCTTTTATACGGTTGCAAATACAGGAAATATCTCAAAAGCTGCCAAAGAGCTTTACATCAGCCAGCCTGCGATCAGTAAATCCATCCAGAAACTGGAAGAAAGTGTCGGCTGCAAGCTCTTTTCAAGAAGTTCAAGAGGTGTTGTTCTGACCGAAGAAGGCAAGCTGCTTTACGAACATGTCAGTAGTGCCTTTGAGACGTTAAATCTCGGAGAAGAAAAGCTGCGCCGCTCCATTGAACTTGGAGTCGGACATTTAAAAATAGGAGTCAGTGCTACCCTGTGTAAGTACATGCTGCTCCCTTATTTAAAAGAGTTTATCCGGCGCAACCCGCATATTTCCATTTCCATCACCTGCCAGTCGACCAATGAGACACTTCGTCTGATCGAAGATAACAAAATTGACATCGGACTGATTGGAAAACCTGATTCCATTAAGAATATTCAATTTGATTTTCTGGAAGAAATTGAAGATGTGTTTGTTGCGACCAAAGACTATATCCACAATCTACGAGCACGCGGTATCCAAAAGAACCAGATCCTTTCCAGTTCGACCCTGATGCTGCTTGATAAGAACAATATGACCAGACAATACATTGACGATTATTTACAGGAAAACCAGATTGTTATCAAAGACTCCATCGATATTTCCAATATGGATCTTTTGATCGATTTCGCACGTATCGGTGTCGGTGTTGCCTGTGTCATCAAAAGTTTCGTGTCAGAAGACCTCGCCTCCGGTGCACTGGTTGAGATCCCGCTTGGTATCCCGATCCACAAACGTGAAGTCGGGTTTGCCTACCGCAGCAGCATCAAGCCATCCAAATCCCTGGAAGAATTTATCACATTTTATAAGACCTACCATCCATAACGGGTGGCAGGTCTTTTTTGTGGTGCGCCTAACGGTGCATGTTTTTTTCTGTTCGTTCAAAATTATGGATCCAGTCTGCCTTTAAGAAATAGATCAAAAAGATGACCGAACTGATCGACCAGGTCAGCGGATATGCCCAGAAAATGACCTGGATCTCCGGAATGAAATGCACGGTCACCGTGATGTATGTGATACGGATAATACACCAGGATGCCAGCATGACAAACATCGGCACGGTTGACTTTCCTGCGCCTCGCATAATTCCTGCGATACAATGGGAAAATGCAAGGAAACAGTAAAACAACGCCTCCACATGTGCCTGTCTCGTTGCGATCGCAACCACCTCCGCAGTACTATCAAATCCAGCCGCCAGATAAGAGATCAGAAAATATACGATCACACCGACCAGCTCCGCTAACGTTACCGAACATGCAATTCCAAAATAGGCTCCTTTTTTTGCCCGGTCATACTGTCTCGCACCAAGGTTCTGACCAATAAAAGTTGTCAGTGACATGGCAAAACAGGTGATCGGCAGGAACGCAAACCCCTCAATTTTGGAATAGACACCGCATCCTGCCACTGCCATCACGCCAAATTTATTGATATTCGTCTGCACAATGATATTGGCAAATGAGATGATTGAATTCTGCATTCCAGACGGCAGACCAAGCGAAATGATCTGACTGAGCATTTCTTTGTGAAACCGTATCTCTCTGATCCGCACCTGATAGACATCTTTGATCCGTACCAGTCTCCAGAAACAAAGCAGTGCACTTGCTGCCTGTGAAACCGCAGTTGCAAAAGCCGCTGCCCCAACACCGAGCCGGAAGCCCCCAACTAAGATCAGATCCAGTACGATGTTAATGATCGAAGAAAAGATCAGATAATAAAGCGGATGTCTGCTGTCTCCGACTGCCTGCAAAATCCCCATTACAATGTTATACATAACAAATGCAAGGGAACCGGCAAAATACACCCGAAAATAGATGATCGAATTGGGCAGAACACTCTCCGGTGTTCCCATTAAGACCAGGATCTGTGGTGCCAAAAAAATACCGACAGCCGTCAAAAGCAATCCTGCCACCAGACCAAACGCCACATCGGTATGGACTGCCCGCTTCAGTCCCTCATAATCTTTCGCTCCAAAATATTTGGAGATGACAACACCGGCTCCCACTGCAATTCCATTGAAAAAACCGACCATTAAAAAGATCAGGCTTCCCGAAGAACTGACCGCAGCAAGGGCATCACTGCCCAGAAAATTTCCGACGATCAGTGAGTCAGCGGTATTATAAAGTTGTTGAAATAAATTTCCCAAAAAGAGGGGGATTGCAAATGACACAATCCCCTTCCAGATGGAACCATTTAATAATTTTGTTCCTTTTTCCATCCTATTTCATAACAATATTGACAATTCTTCCCGGAACATAAATCTCTTTTATGATCGTTCCAGTCAGTTTATCTGCGATGGTCTCTTTTGCTTTTGCAATAACATCCTCTTTCGCATCATCTTTTCCAATTGCCAATGTTCCTTTCGTTTTTCCATTAATCTGAACCGCGATCTCTACGGTCTGTTCTACTGTTTTTGCCTCATCATATTCTGGCCAGGTCTGCTGATATACATAACCCTCTCCGCCGATATTCTGCCACAGTTCCTCTGTGATATGTGGTGCTACCGGGTTCAGCAACAGAAGCAATGTCTTGTATTCGCCCTTTGTGATGGAGTTTTTCTTGTAGAACTCGTTGATCAGTGCCATCATGGCTGCGATCGCAGTATTGTATTTGAGGTTTTCAAAATCACTGCTTACTTTCTTGATGGTCTGGTGCATCTTGGTCTCCAGATCTTTTGAGTAAGCCTCTTCCCCGGTCATGATATCCTGTAATTTCCATACTCTTTCTAAGAAACGCCGGCATCCTTTTACGCCATCTTCTGACCAGGATGCACTTAAGTCAAATGCACCGATGAACATCTCATAGGTTCTTAAGGTATCTGCACCGTAATCTCTTACGATATCATCCGGATTTACGACGTTTCCTCTTGATTTTGACATCTTCTCGCCATTCTCACCCAGGATCATACCATGGGAAGTTCTCTTCTGGTACGGTTCCGGACATGGAACGACTTTCTCATCATAAAGGAATTTGTGCCAGAATCTGGAATAAAGAAGATGTAAGGTTGTATGCTCCATACCTCCATTATACCAGTCAACCGGCATCCAGTATTTTAACGCTTCCGGACTTGCAAGTGCCTCGTCATTGTGCGGATCGGTATATCTTAAGAAATACCAGGAAGAACCTGCCCACTGAGGCATGGTATCTGTCTCTCTCTTTGCAGGACCGCCGCAGCAAGGACAGGTTGTATTTACCCAGTCTGTCATTGCAGCAAGTGGAGATTCTCCATTGTCGGTCGGCATATAACTCTCTACCTCTGGAAGCATCAATGGCAGCTCGCTCTCATCGATCGGCACATAACCGCATTTGTCACAGTGAACGATTGGGATCGGCTCGCCCCAGTAACGCTGACGTGAGAATACCCAGTCTCTTAATTTATAATTGGTCTTTGCTTTTCCGATTCCCTTTTCCTCTAAGAATGCGATCATTTTTGCTTTCGCATCTTTTACTTCCAGTCCGTTTAAGAAATCAGAATTGATCAAAACTCCGGTTGCAACATCGGTAAATGCTGCCGCGTTAACATCCACTTCTTCTCCGTTCTTTGCGACAACCTGGATCAGAGGAAGGTTAAATTTCTTTGCAAATTCCCAGTCTCTGTCATCGTGCGCTGGAACCGCCATGATCGCACCGGTTCCATAGGACATCAGTACATAATCTGAGATCCAGATCGGGATTTCTTTGCCATTGACCGGATTGACTGCCTTTAATCCATCTAATACAACACCTGTCTTCTCTTTTGCAAGCTCAGAACGCTCAAAATCAGATTTCTTTGCTGCCTCTTCACGGTATGCAGCAATCTCATCCCAGTTTTTCAGTTCATCTTTGTATTTGTCGATCAGCGGGTGCTCCGGAGAAACAACCATATAAGTTGCTCCAAATAAGGTATCACAACGTGTGGTGTATACACGGAGTTTATCCTCTTTTCCTGAGATAGAGAAATCTACCTCAGCTCCCTGAGATTTTCCGATCCAGTTTTTCTGGGATACTTTGACACGCTCAATATAATCAACGTCGTTTAACCCCTCGATCAGTTTATCTGCGTACTCTGTGATCTTAAGCATCCACTCGCTCTTTACTTTACGGACAACCGGAGATCCACAACGCTCGCAGACACCGTTTACCACTTCCTCGTTTGCCAGTCCTACTTTACAGGAAGTACACCAGTTGATCGGCATCTCCTTTTTGTATGCAAGACCTGCTTTGAATAATTTTAAGAAGATCCACTGGGTCCATTTGTAATAGCTTGGATCTGTTGTATTGATCTCACGATCCCAGTCAAAGGAATAACCAAGGGAATGTAACTGATCTTTGAAACGTGCTACGTTATTTGCTGTTACGATCTTTGGATGGATCTTGTTTTTGATCGCGTAGTTCTCGGTCGGCAGACCAAATGCATCCCATCCCATCGGATATAATACATTATAGCCCTGCATTCTTCTCTTTCTTGCTACAATATCCAGTGCCGTATATGGTCTTGGATGTCCTACATGAAGTCCCTGGCCTGACGGATACGGGAACTCTACCAGTGCATAATATTTTGGTTTGCTGTAATCATCCGTTGCTGCAAAAGCCTTATTGTCATCCCAGACTTTCTGCCACTTTTTCTCCACTACCTTGTGGTTATAAAGTTCTGCCATTTTTGTGCTCTCCTCTTTTATGTTTTAAATTTCCATGAATCAAAAAATCTCCATCTCCGAATCGGAACTGTCATTCCAATACGAGAGACGAAGATATCTTAACCTCCGTGGTACCACTCTTATTCGCACGTCTTTACCGGTACTTCTCTGTAAAAACAGGTGCGCACTCATTCTCCTTAACGCGAAGCTCACGCTCTTGTCTACACACAGTTTATATTCTGCTTCCACAAAAGGACTCCAAGGCGAGTTCAAGGTCTTGGTCTACTGTCTCGCAGCCACCGACAGCTCTCTGAAAAACGTATCACCTTTACTATTCCTCATCCACGTCTGCTATTTCATTCATAACATGATTTATTTTATCATATCAGACACATTTGTCAATAGCACTTTTGTGTAACCAAAAACGGTGCAGGACATTTGCCCTGCACCGTCACTTATATACGGATTAGTTGTTGATCAATTTATCCTCTTCGTTGTTCCAGCTATACAGCTTACGGATCTCTTTACCAACTGCCTCTGAAGGATGCTCTGCAGCTCTCTTTCTCATTGCTTTGAAATGAACCTGACGACCTGCAGGAGACATATCTAATAAGAACTCTTTTGCAAAAGTACCATCCTGGATATCGGTTAAGATCTTCTTCATGGTCTTCTTGGTCTCTTCTGTGATCAGTTTTGGTCCGGTGATGTAATCACCATACTCTGCTGTATTGGAGATAGAATATCTCATTCCTTCGAAACCTGACTGGTAGATTAAGTCTACGATCAATTTCATCTCATGGATACACTCAAAGTATGCGTTTCTTGGATCATATCCAGCTTCGCATAATGTCTCAAAACCTGCCTGCATTAATGCACAGACACCACCGCAAAGAACTGCCTGCTCACCAAAGAGATCTGTCTCTGTCTCTGTACGGAATGTTGTCTCAAGAACACCGGCTCTTGCTCCGCCGATACCAAGTGCATATGCTAATGCCATATCCTGTGCTTTTCCTGTTGCGTCCTGCTCTACTGCGATCAGACATGGAACACCTTTGCCTGCCTGATACTCAGAACGTACGGTATGTCCCGGTCCTTTTGGAGCGATCATTGTAACATCAACATCCTTAGGTGGTACGATACATCCGAAATGGATATTGAAACCATGTGCGAACATTAACATATTTCCAGCTTCCAGGTTTGGCTCGATGTCATTTTTGTACATATCTGCCTGTTTCTCATCGTTGATTAAGATCATGATGATATCTGCTTTTTTTGCTGCCTCTGCTGCTGTATATACTTCAAATCCCTGTTCTTCTGCTTTTGCCCATGATTTGCTTCCTTTGTAAAGACCAATGATAACATGGCATCCGGAATCTTTTAAGTTCAATGCGTGTGCATGTCCCTGACTTCCGTATCCAATGATCGCGATTGTCTTTCCATCCAGTAATGAAAGGTTACAGTCTTCCTGATAAAATATTTTTGCTGCCATAATTTATTTCCTCCAATTTCTATTATTTGCTCTTATAGTGTACGGCATGTTCCGTTTTCATCGATCATAACAACATCTGATATACCACGGGACAAACCTGTCGTTCCAGTCCGTGCCAGTTCAAGAATCTCATATCCTGACAGCAGATCTAAAAACGCGTCTAATTTATCTTCATGTCCGGTCAGCTCGATCACCATGGAGTCATGGGTCACATCCACTACTTTGCCATGAAAAATTTCTGTTACATTAAGAATAGGCTGGCGTTCAGTATCCTTTGCCTTAATCTTAACTAAAATCAATTCTCTTGTAACGGAAGAACCAGATTCTAACTTTTTAATATCAACCACATCTTCCAGCTTTGCTAACTGTTTTTCAATCTGTTCTAAGATCTGCTCATCTCCGCTCGTCACAATCGTAATTCTTGTGTAGCGTGGATCTGCAGTCACACCGGAAGAAAAGCTGTCGATATTGTAGCCTCTCCGACTGAACAGACCGGAAATATGGCTTGTTACACCTGGGTTATTCTCTACAAGAAGAGATAATACCTGTTTTCTCATAAAGCATTCCTCAATAGTTTATTACTTTAAACACACATCACACTAAAGCTATGATAACACATGATTATTTTTTGTCAATAAACAAATCGAAAAATAACCGTCACATTTTTTTATGACGGTTATTCCCTGTAGTTATCGCTTATTTAAAATTCTATTCCCTCAACAAAGGATTTCATCTGTACCATATTCCAGTATTAATCTGAAAGCAGATCGCCCTTTGCATCGCGGTCGATCTTGCCGCAGAGGATCATGATACCCTCGATCAGTCCCCAGATTGCAGATACCGGTGATAAGATAAAACAGCTCACCAGTGTGATCAGTAACTGTGCGATTGCTTTTCCTGTATATCCAAGATAGAAATTGTGGATACCAAAAGCTCCTAAGAAAATTCCAAGCAGTCCGGCTGCAATTTTAGATTTCTCTCCTTTTGGTCCATAGGCACCAAGGGCTACGCCACAGTTTAAGCACACCTGACTGTTTGGCGGTGTAGGCTGACCGCAGTTCGGGCAGAAGTTATTACCTGTTCCCTTCTGTGCACCACATTTCACACACATTACTGCTTCATCTGTTACATACTGCTGTCCGCAATTTTTACAATACATAGCTAAATCCTCCATTTTTTTCATTATTATGTACTATAACCCATTCCAGACATTCTGTAAACATCTTTTCCTTCAAAAGCAATCCATTTATCCAAAATCCTACCATATCATATCCGTTACCAGCCAGATGATGGCTGCCGCTGTCAGCCACCCTCCCATGGTCCGGATCTTTTTTTCTGCCGCCTGATCTCCCCGCGATTCTTTTCTGGTGCACGCCCTTGGCGCGACCACCATCAAAAGTCCGGTCAGCAAAAGAACCATTCGTATTAATTGCATTTTTCTCCACCTATACCTATATCATGAAGCATAGCTTCTTGATCGTGATCTACACTCGTTTCGCTCGGCAGTCTTATTATATCATGAAGCACAGCTTCATGATCGTGATCTACACTCGCTTCGCTCGGCAGTCTTATTATATCATGATTCCGGTATTTTCCTTACTCTGCTCGATCTTTTCCATCAGCTTGCGGAATGGGATCGCAACCACAAGTCCGATCACAAGCGAGATGATGATGTAGATACCAAGGGTACCGATGTTTTTCCAGTAATCAAGCTGGTAGATACCACCGATCGTCTCTCGCATCGCATCCATTCCATATGGGAACGGGAAATATTTATAGATCTTCTGATAGATCTCCGGCAGTGTCTGGATCGGGAATGTACCGCCCGCTCCGGCTACCTGGATAACCATTACCACGATGGCAAGTGCCTCACCTACATTTCCGAATGCAACGGTCAGGGAGTAGATGAACAGGGTAAATACAAAACTGCTGATGGATGCCGCCAGCCAGAACAAAAACGGATTGTGGCACTGGATATGGATATAAAACAGATCTCCAAGTACCGTGATCAGGGTCTGTGTCTGACCGACCAGGAAAAACAGGATATAACGTCCGAAATATGCCTGATATGGTTTCATCTCATCCATACCTTCAACCGGTTCTACTTTGACGTGAACGATCGCAACCAGAATCAGTGCTCCTACCCATAACGCCAGTATTGTATAGAATGGTGCCATTGCGGAACCATAATTTTCAATCTCAAAGATGCCTACGGTATCCAGATTGACCGGAGACGAAATAAAATTTCCAAGCATCGTCGGGTCAGTCTCCACGATATCCATGATCTCCTGATACTGTTCATCCTGCTCTAAAGATAAGATATCTGCGATCACATCCGAAAGTCCATTCTGTAAATTCTGTGCCATGGTAAGCGAATCGTTTAAGCTTGCCTTACCATTTTCTAACGTCTTCTGGTAATCTCTTAATACATATTCCACATCGCTGAAATCCGCATCGATACCATTTAAGATCGCTGTGGTCGTTACCATGGAATCGTGCATCTCGTTCATGGTCTGATCCAGCTGTGGTTTTACGGTATAAGTATAGTAATCCTTTAAGGAAGTTACCGACTGTTTACACGCCGCAATCTGTCCTGTGATCTGATTTTCCAGTGTGTCGATATCGCCTGCTGTTGCAGTTCCATTTTCGGTCAGACCGTTTAATTCCAGTTCGATCGCATTTAACTGATCCCTGATATTCTGGATTTGTACCTGTGTCTCATCATCGGCGGTTCCTTCCCATCCGGAAACTGCACTGTCAAAAAGCTGTCCCAGATACGGCATCATTGCCTTGGAACTGGTAAGACCACTTCCGACTGCCTGCTCATAATTCTTTAACTTGTTCATGTCGTTCTGAATAACACTGGACACACTGTCTAAGGTATTATTTACCATATCAAGACTGTAGTTTACCATCTGCGTTGCAGAATCAGCCGTTGCATCACCTGCAATCAGAAGCCCTTCCATGGTATTTACCGTATCCTGTCCGGTTGAAACCATACTGTCCAGACCAGGAAGCATGACCTGACTGGTCTCAACAATACTTTCTGCTGAACTCATGATACTCACAAATGAGTTTAAGATGCTGATGTAATTTCTTAAGTTATCGCTTAACGCATTCAAACGGTCAAGCACTGCATCGGTTACGGAACCTGTCTGTGGGTCTGCACCCGCAACACTTCCACCCACTTTCATGATCGTCTCTGCCAGTGTGCTGACAAATGCTGCATTGACCTGCTCCTGCACTGCTGTTTTTGCCTTGGCAGTGATCTTCGGTGCGATCGCGTTCTTTTTCTCGTTTTCGTAATAGATAATATCCGGGTTCTCGATCTTGCCACCCAAGAAACTGATCATATCCTCGGTAAATTCTTCTGGTATAACCAGTGCTGCATAATAGGAGTTGTCCTCCACTCCATCGACTGCCTCATCCACGGTGTCTGTAAATACCCAGCCCATCGTGGTGTTGCCTTTTAAGGTGTCAATGACAGTTGAACCGATATTCACGGAAACGCCTGCAACCTCCGCACCTTTATCCGCGGATACCACTGCAATCTTCAGATTGGATGTTGAATCCGGTCCATACGGATCCCAGTTTGAAAATATATTAAACCACGCATACAGCGATGGGATAATACTCAGACCCATGATCACAACCACTGCAACCACATTTTTTGAAATTCGTCTCGCATCGGAAAGGAATATTTTAAATATATTACGCATCTTCTGTTTCCTCCGCTTTCTCTTCCTGCTCTGTTTCTGCATTCAGGGTATTGTCGATCTTCTGGATCACATTTTTTAAGTTTGCACTCATCTCTGTAATCTCCTGTCCTAAAAGTGCCTCCGGCTCGCGCTCCTCATTGATGATCTCACTCAGCCGTTCCTGCAAATTATAATCTGCATACTCGGTCAGGATCAGATAAGTTGCAATTGCAAAAAGAGAGACAATCCACAAGATCAGGAATACTACTTTATTACTCTCTGTCCAGAACAGTAATACCAGAAAGATCAATGGTATGATCCAGATACATTTCAGTCCGATCCGGATCCTTTTCTGATTTGTCTCATGGATTTTCTGTTCATAGAACACCAGCTTTTCATACATTTCTTCGTATTTATTTTTTTGTTCCATAAGTTCCTCCATGCTACATCAATTTTGTATCTTCCATCCGCTCTTCCATAAAGTGACTGATCTTGATAAATGGGAGACGGATCACCAGACCGATCATAAGACCTACTACTGCAAAGATCAGCAGTTCTGCCAGATTCTTCACGTAATAATTGCCATACATTCCTCCGATGGTCTCACGCATTGCATTGATCGCATACGGGAACGGGAAGAAAATATAAATATTACGGTAGATCTGCGGCAATAACTCAATTGGAAATGTACCGCCGGATCCTGCGATCTGGATTACCATGATAACAACCGCAAGAGCTTTTCCGACATCCCCGAAGGCAAGTGCCAGTGAGTAGATCAGTACTGTAAAGGTAAAGCTTGCCAGCGACGCCACAAACCAGAACAGTCCCGGATACAGAATCTGGCATCCCAGCAGATAAATATCACCCAGAACAACGATTGCCGCCTGTAACTGTCCAAGTACAAAGAACAGTAAATATCTGCCAAAGTATAAATGATAAGATTTTACGTTTTCCAGTCCTTTTGGCTCTGCTTTTACTTTAATTAATGCAACCAGAACGGTTCCACCTACCCACATTGCCAGGATCGTATAGAAAGGTGTCATTGCAGAACCATAGTTTGCAATCGGATATACTGCTTCTGTTTTTACGGAAACCGGCTGTGAGAAGAATGCGCCGTACTCTTCCGGATCTCCACGTAAGAAATCCAGCAAAGCCATTACCTTCTCGTCATCACTGACGGTATTCAATTTATCGATCAAATCTGTCAGTTTTGTGCTGACCTCTTTGATCACTTCCTGGATCTGCTCCAAACTGTCACTGGTACTGTTCACCGTCATTTCAATACCTGAAAATACGGTGCTGACATTTCCCATCGTGCTGTCCAAATTATCCAGTAATGTTGTAACGTTATTTAACATCTGCTCCATGCTGTCGATCACGCTCGTCATCTGTGGTACAAGGCTGTTGACGTATACCTGCTGCATATTGTCAATCGACTGGCTGCACATGGAGAGCATTTCTGACATATTTCCGATCGATGCATTTACCGAATCTGCCACCTGGCTTCCTGAAACATCGATTCCTGCCGTGCTTCCCATCGTAACACTGCTTCCTGAACCCGCCAGCATCTGATTGATACCGTTTACCGCATTCTGGATATCAGATGCCCCACTGTCGATTGTTCCGATTGTACCAATAATATCAGAAATTACTTTTTTTTCTTCGTCTGAAATATTTTCTTCCACTGTCACCTGACTTAAATGTGTCTGCAGATCCTGAAGCTGTTTCTTTAATGCTGCAGTATCTGCTGCGGTCTGACCAATGCTGTCTGCTGTCTTTTGTGCATTTTCTGCCAGATTTGTCGCCTTAATATCCGAATTGATCTGATCGATGGATGTTTTGATCTGAGACATGGTCTGCTGTACGCTGTCACTGAATGTAGACAGCGAGGTCTGTGTCTCTGTCAGGCTGTTCTTCGTATCAGAAAAATGCTGTGAGCCGGACTGGATATCTTTACTCAGCCCCGGAATACTTCCCTTTGCCTCTGCAACGGACTGAGTCAATGCCTCATTTCCTGAAATAAAAGTATCAATCATGCCACTGTAGGAAATCAGATTGTTGTTAAGGTCTTCTATCTTCTTCTGGAACTTCTCAAATTCATCCCCGCCTGCGATCTTATCCGAAAGATTATTGGTCTGTGTAAAGATACTGCTTGCCACTACTTCAATGAAAGTCTCATTAATGCTCTGCTTTAAGGTCGAAACCGCTGTATCTGTGATCTTAACCGCAATTGCATTCTTCTTTTCATTTTCATAGTAGGTAATGGATGGACTGTTAAAGTCTTCTTTGAAAAAGTTATACATCATATAGGTAAAGTCTTCGCTGATCACGACTGCGGCATAATATTTACCACTGTAAACACCGTCGATCGCTTCCTGCTTATCATCCAGGAACTCCCAGCCGATCGCCGTATTTTCTTTCAACTGATCCAGTACCTGATCTCCCATATTTTCCTGCGTTCCGTCCTGCATCGTATATCCCTTATCCTCCGATACCGCTGCAATCTTGATATTGGCAGTATTGGCATAAGGATCCCAGTTTGCATAAATATTAAACCACGCATACAAAGAGGGAATCACGCATAAACCGATTGCAATGATAAGTGCAAACGGATTTTTGATCAATCGCTTTAAATCACCCGAAAAAATGGTCCAAATATTCTTCATATGTAATTTCTCCTTGCTTACTTCATAACTATTTTAGCATAAAAGAAACAAAATAGCTTTACCATTATATAACATTTTTGAAGGAAAATAAACAGACAAATCCGTCAGGATGTATAGCATCCCATCATCATTCCCTTTGTACAGTAAAAGACAGACTCTGGTTTAACCCATAGTCTGCCTCTTTTTCATTCTAATTTAATTTTTCAAAATATTTTTTTGTTTCCTGCACCACGACACCGCTGAGCGATACCAGAGCCACCAGGTTTGGCAGCGCCATCAGTCCGTTAAAGATATCCGCGATCGTCCAGACTGCTGATACAGTCATAAAAGGTCCGATAAAAACTGCAAGAATATACAGCCATCTATATCCTTTTAATACAGCCGGTTTATTGCCGATCAGGTATTCCAGACATTTTTCGCTGTAATAATTCCATCCAAGGATCGTGGTAAATGCAAAAAATACCAGACATAACATTAAAAGGAAGGACGACACCTGTTCCGGGAACGGAAGTCCGATCTGAAATGCCTTTGTTGTAACATCCACACCATCCAGTCCGATATTCCATGTATCTGTGATCACGATGGAAAGTCCTGTCATCGTACAGATGATCAGCGTGTCAATGACCGTTCCCATCATCGATACCAGTCCCTGTGCCACAGGTTCATCTGTTTTTGCTGTTGCAGCCGCGATCGGGGCACTTCCAAGTCCCGCCTCATTGGAAAAAATTCCTCTTGCAATTCCTTTCTGCATCGCCACCATGACTGCTCCAAGTGCACCACCGGCTGCCGCTCTTAGTCCAAACGCACTCTGTACGATTGTTACAATTGCTGCTGGTATCTCTGTCACATGGGTAAATAAGATGATCAGTACTGTCACTACATAAATCAGTGCCATAAATGGAACGACCACCTGTGCCACGGATGAGATACGCTTGATTCCACCAATGATAACCAGTGCTACACATACGGTTAAGATCAGTCCTGAGATCACTACGCTCCAGGAATAAGTCTTGCCAAACAGATCAATGGTCCATGCCAGTTCCGGATCAAAAAAGCTCTTTACCGCGCTGGTAATCCCATTGATCTGTGTAAAAGTACCAATGCCAAGCAGCCCCACACCTACACCAAAGAACGCAAAGATCTGTCCAAGCCACCGGAATTTCTTTCCCATACCATTCTCTATGTAATAGAATGGACCACCTACAACGTGACCATCCTCTTCCACCACACGGAATTTAATTGCCAGCAGACACTCTGCATATTTCGTTGCCGTTCCAAAAAGTGCTGCGATCCACATCCAGAACAGTGCACCCGGTCCTCCTGCAACGATAGCGGTTGCCACTCCGACAATATTTCCGGTTCCGATCGTCGCCGACAATGCTGTACAAAGGGCCGCAAAGCTCGACACCTCTCCATCCTTTCCATTCTTCTCATTCGCAATAATATGACGGACCGCAAGTGAAAGTTTTGTGATCTGAAGCCCCCGCAGACGGATCGTGAGGAAAATCCCCACACTAAGGATCAACACGATCAGCGGCACACCCCAGACAAAATCATCAATTACTTTTAACATTGGTATTTTTCCTTTTCCTTTGTTTACTGTATCACTTTACAGTAGCATAGCACGAACTCATACCATTGGCAAGTAATTTATACAATTTTAGAATGTAATTTCATATTTCAGCGGACTGTTTTCTTTTCCATAAATTACTTTTGCACCGCAGATGCCATAAGGCTCTAAAATACTTCCATATCCATAACTGCCATCAAGGTAAAAATACACTTCACCATATCCCGTTTTTCCCTGTTCCTTCTGTGTCAGTGCTGCAATTCCGGTATTTAATTCTGCATTCATCACCTGATATGTACCATATGCAGTCAGACCAACATTAAACTGTGCCCCAATTTTTCCATTTGCAGCAACTCCATAATCGAATACATCCGGTTCGTAAGAGCAAATAAGGCTTGTCTCTTTGCCGTCATAGTTCACGCCACAAACTCCATCTACTTCATAATCAAAATAAATTTCGCCTTCGGCAGAATAAACCAAGCTTATCGTTACATATGCTGTAAACATTCCATCTGCAAATGTATATGGAAGTATTGCAACCGGAATATTTCCCGCTTTCTGTGCAGAAACAGTAAAATCTGATATCTTCAACTGTGTATCTAAAGCTGCCGTCATCTCCTGTACACCTGACAGATCAAAAACAAGTTTATATTCTAATGATGGGTTGATTGCGATGTCACCCTTCAAACTTCCATCCGTTCCAATCTGCTTGTCAATGTGAAAATTTATGCCATTCATCGTTGTTGTTCCAGTCGAAGTAAATGTAAACCAGTCTTTCCAGCTTGTACTTCTGCTGTCAGCCTGCACATCCGTGGCGGTCACTCCATCTGCTGTCACAACATCTTCTGACGTTACCTGTGCTGTTCCCTCTGTGTTTACACTTTCCACAACATCGAAAATGCTGTCTGGTTCTTCTCCTTCTATTCGATAGCCGTCCCCTGTTTCCGTAACCGTTTTTACTTCCATAACCCGTTCCGGTGCATCTTCTGTTGCCGGCAAGATCAAAATATCGCCTGACTCCAGATCTCCGGCAGACGTATCGTCCGTCGTGGCCTCATAGGTACCATCTGTCTGTTCTTCGTACTCAATGTCAGCATCAAAATCCGTCACAACGTCCTGTGTGTATACAATTTCATCTGTTTCCTGATACTCTGCACCTTCTTTTGCATAAACCGTTGCGTTACCAAGGTTCATTACAATCAGCAGTACTGCAAGACTCCAACTTATCTTCTTTTTCATATTACGCATAGGTAAGCCTCCTTCTTGTCGCTGTTGCAACTTTTATAGTATATACATTTTATCATAAATCAGTAATTATTGCAATATATTCGTTTGTTATGCGATTATGTGTACACAATTTAATGGTTTTGTATATGAATTTTATAATACATAATTCTAACACACCTTTTTCTATTTTTAGTTGCATTAAAAAGAGGACCTTTAGGAATCCCTAAAAGTCCTCAAACCCGCTTATTTACTGCGTTTTGTCTTAGAATTTTCCAGCTTTGTGAGCTTCCTCAACAGAAACTGCTACTGCTACAGTAGCACCAACCATTGGGTTATTTCCCATACCGATCAGACCCATCATCTCTACGTGAGCCGGAACGGAAGAAGAACCTGCGAACTGTGCATCAGAGTGCATACGTCCCATAGTATCTGTCATACCATAAGAAGCTGGACCTGCTGCCATGTTGTCCGGGTGAAGTGTACGTCCTGTACCACCGCCGGAAGCAACTGAGAAGTATTTCTTACCCTGCTCGATACATTCTTTTTTGTATGTACCTGCAACCGGGTGCTGGAAACGTGTTGGGTTGGTAGAGTTACCAGTAATGGAAACACCTACGTTCTCATGGTGCATGATTGCAACACCTTCCTGAACGTCATCTGCACCGTAGCATTTTACAGTTGCACGAAGTCCGTTAGAGTATGCTTTCTCATATACAACATTTAATTTTGCAGCTTTGTAATCATACTGTGTCTCAACAAATGTAAATCCGTTGATACGAGAGATGATCTGTGCAGCATCTTTTCCAAGTCCGTTTAAGATAACACGTAATGGTTTCTGACGTACTTTGTTTGCTTTCTCAGCGATACCGATCGCACCCTCAGCAGCTGCGAATGACTCATGTCCTGCTAAGAAGCAGAAGCACTCTGTCTCTTCCTCTAATAACATTTTACCAAGGTTACCATGTCCTAAACCTACTTTTCTGTGGTCAGCAACAGAACCCGGAATACAGAATGCCTGAAGTCCCTCACCGATTGCTGCTGCAGCATCAGCAGCTCTTGTGCATCCTTTTTTGATTGCGATTGCAGCACCTACAGTGTAAGCCCAGCAAGCGTTCTCGAAACAGATTGGCTGGATTTTCTTTACCTGATCGTATACGTCAAGTCCAGCATCTTTTGTAATTTTTTCAGCTTCTTCGATAGAGCTGATACCATAGCTGTTTAAAACAGCGTTGATCTGGTCAATTCTTCTTTCATATCCTTCAAATAATGCCATTTTCGTCCGTCTCCTTTCCTACTCTTCTCTCGGGTCGATAATCTTAACAGCATCTGCTACACGGCCATACTGACCTTTTGCTTTCTCCCATGCTGTGTTAGGATCATCACCTTTTTTGATGAAGTCAGTCATTTTTCCAAGAGAAACGAACTGATATCCGATTACTTCGTTGTCTGCATCCAGTGCGATACCGGTTACATAACCTTCTGCCATCTCTAAGTAACGAACACCTTTTTCTTTGGTAGCGTACATTGTACCAACCTGGGAACGAAGTCCTTTACCTAAATCTTCAAGACCTGCACCTACTGCAAGACCGTCATCAGAGAAAGCACTCTGTGTACGTCCGTAAACGATCTGTAAGAATAACTCTCTCATTGCTGTATTGATTGCATCACAAACAAGGTCTGTGTTTAATGCTTCAAGAATTGTCTTTCCCTGTAAAACCTCTGCTGCCATAGCTGCAGAATGTGTCATACCAGAGCATCCGATCGTCTCAACCAATGCTTCTTCAATCACACCATTTTTTACATTTAATGAAAGTTTGCAGGCACCCTGCTGAGGAGCACACCAGCCTACACCATGTGTAAAACCTGAAATATCCTCGATTTTTTTGGAATGAACCCATTTTCCTTCTTCCGGAATTGGAGCTGGTTCATGTTTTGCGCCCTTTGCTACAGGACACATGTTTTCAACTTCCTTAGTGTAAATCATTTTAAGACTCCTTTCGCTTAAATAGAACTGTATGTATCAGACTTTGTTATACATTTAACATACCTTACCTATTTTCGCACATTTTGTTGAAATCTACAAGTCCTAATCGAAAAAAATTATCTTTATTCCGTGTATTTGTTTTTATACACTAGTCAAAGTAATTTAACTCCGAAAAAACTTCCGTGCCGGGTCTGCCGACATTGCTGACATTTTCACCATCCACATGGATGTACCCTTCTGTTCCGTCTTTTGCACGCACATAGATCCATTCCTTTGCATCAGAGCTGATAAAGAACACATCCTGCCCGGACGAAACCGTTACCTGTTCCGAATTCTGATCCATAGCTTTCCACAACGGAAGATCCACATATAATCTGTGCGGTGTGAAATACTTGTATTGATGCATACCGCCATCCATATATTCCAGTTTCCGTGCATTGCTGTCATACCACCAGTATCCATTAAGATATGCGGTTTCAAGAATATCTGTACGGATTGTTCCATTGATTCCGTTTTGCCCGGTAAAACCATTGATTCCGCCATTCTGCTCCTTAAAAGGGAAACCATCCACTTCCCCGATAAACGCCAGCGCACTTCCGTCATACCGGTAAAAATAAGTCGCATAATCGGCACTTGGTCCATCGTCTAATACCGCGATTTCCAGAGAATCATCATATTCATCCATGTCTGTAACATAAAAGCTTTTCGTTTCCGGTGTCACCATAGCTGCATATTCGCACAGTTCATATGCTGTTCCATTAATCGTAAGGACACAGGAATAACCTGAATAATCGCTACTCTCTTTCACATCATAACGGATCTCTTCTTCGCTGCCATCTCCATTAAGATCCACCATAATATTCTGTCCTGTTTTATATTCTTTCGGATACGGATGCTCCTGTTCATATGCTGTTTCAGCTTCCTGTATTACCTTTAAGTTGTCTTTTTCTGTCTGGCTCAGCACAGATTCATCAAATGCATCTGCTTCTTCACTTTTTTCGTACCAGGAGCACGCATTAAAGTAACTCTGCAGATACTCATTGGAAAACCCACGCCCGTGTCTTGCATAAATTTCATTGCGCGCCAGCCACAGAGCATTGTCCGACATATTTACAAGCTGGTCTGCCGTGAGCGTCTCTATCATGCTGACAGGAATGATGTACTGATCCGCATCCATATGCAGGTTTCCTGCATCAATCTGTGCATTTTTCACAATCGTATCTGACTGCTGCATCATCTCCTGATATTCATTAAGAATTGTTTCATCCTCCACATCACAGCTCACATCGGTCGGTACCGTAAGTTCATACATTATACCATCATCCGTATATCCTAAAATACTTACGCCTGCAGCATCCGGATACCATTCCGTGTCCTTCGAAATGCCAAAAAGGTATCCCATCCCTTTTTCTTTCTCATAGGAAGCCTTCTGAAAAACCGTAAATCCATTTTCATCTTCTGCAACAACATACTTGTCTTTCCAGCTTTTTGGAAACTGTAATGTAACATCCTCCCAGGTATAACTTTCCCCATTTTGCTGTAATTCTGCGTTTTCATTTTCTGTCAGATCTGTCTTCCCACACCCTGCTGTAAAAAGCAAAAGTGTGGCTGTCATCAACCACACTTTATTTTTCATATATTCGTGCTCCCCTCTGTCAACGTAAGAACTTTTTAATATCATCTGCCGTACTGTGAATCCGTTCCACCGCATCCTGAACCTGCCTTGCAACATCAAGGTTCTCTTCGCTTAATGTATGCACCTGTTCCGCACTTGCCGTAACTTCCTCTGTAGCTGCCGAAAGGTGGGAACAATTCACTACGATTTTATTGTTAGAATCAGAAAGTCCGCTAACCTTTTTATTGACCTCTTCAATATGGGCAACCAGCTCACCTATATTTTTATTAAGCAGATTAAATGTTTCTGACGCAGCAAGAATCTTTTCTTTCTGATCTTCCGTTGCCTGTACAGAACCTTCTACTGATACAACCACATCATTTGCATTTGCATTCAGTTCGTTTGTAATTCTCGTGATCTCTTCCGTCGAATTTTTTGTCTGTTCCGCAAGCTGTCTGATCTGCTCTGCTACAACCGCAAAACCTCTTCCAGCTTCTCCGGCACGTGCACTCTCAATAGATGCATTTAACGCCAGCAGGTTTGTCTGGCTTGAAATATTTAAGATCATACCTGCAATCTCTTCTACTTCTTTTGTCTTATCCTGAAGTTTGGTCATTGCCTCAGTAACATCATGATTTGTATTTGTGATCTGCTCTGCCTGATCTTTCAACTCATCCATCACACGCATATTTTCCTGAATGCTGTCATTTGAATTCATTGCGATATCCACCATCTGTTTTGATCGCTCACTTGTTTCCTCGATCGCATCCTGGATCGTTGCAGTCATGGTATTCTGTTCTTCGATGCTGTTTGCATTCATTCCGGAAGCCGTTGTAATCTCCTGCATACTGCCAGTTACAGAATTGGTCGTCTCGACCAGTTTTCCGATCAGGCTGCTGCTCTTAACTGATTCTTCCTGAACAGTTTTGGAAATCTCAAGCACTCCCTGTAAAATTTCATTCTGCTTTTTGTGTTCCTCATCTATGGATCCAAGTGCATCTGCGTTAAACAATAATGTGATCTTTCCAATTCTTGAAACCATAAATAAAACGCCAAGCACGCCGACCACAGAACATATTGTATCCACGTTCAATACAGTAATACCCTTTATTCCCTGAACAATCGTAACGATCACGTAGAGAATACTCACTCCCACACAGGTTCTTTTTAATCCACCTTCATCATAGTACGGAATCTGTAACGCAACTAAAACGATCAGTACATACGTAATAAAATGTGCATCTGTCTGCATTCCGATCAGCAGATATTCCAATCCCATCTCAATCGTGGCAGCCACTTTTAATTTCATCGTTGCATGATCTTTGTGATAAATGAACGTATTTAAAACTGATACACATAGTATCAGTATCGTATTTCCATATACGGTAACACGCGGCAGATTATGATTCGCCATGCGCATCCACAAATACAGCAAAAATATCACTCCGAGAAATATCGTCGCACCGGTATACAGCCGGTTCATCTTTTTGATCCGTTCTTCCCGGTCGTTATAGATATATTTCCGTTCTTCCATTTATTTTATCTCCTTGTCCTTAAATATGATTAACATTTTCAATCATAGTTCATCCCGGTCTTACATTTTAATTTTTATGCTTCCTTTTTCTGCACAATCTCGCCCGGTTTCTTAAAAATCGAATTTGCCGGGATCACCCCCCTGACACTTGAAAGCGGATATACATTGGTATGTCTGCCGATCACCGTTCCAGGATTTAATACAGAGTTGCATCCAACTTCCACATAATCCCCAAGCATGGCACCAAACTTCTTTAACCCGGTCTCGATCTTTTCATCCCCGTCTTTGACAACAACTAACGTTTTATCCGATTTCACATTTGAGGTGATTGAACCTGCGCCCATGTGAGATTTATATCCGAGAATGGAATCGCCGACATAATTATAATGTGGTACCTGAACCGAATTAAAAATAATGTCATTTTTCAGTTCAGTCGAATTACCGACAACGGAACCTTTTCCGACGATCGCACTGCCCCGGACAAATGCACAATAGCGGACTTCCGCATCCTCATCAATGATCAGCGGTCCGTTTAAGCATGCGGTCGGTGCAACCTTTGCACTCTTTGCCACCCAGATGTCTTCGCCTCTCTGCTCAAACTTTTCCGGATCCAGAGTCGGTCCAAGCTTTTTGATAAAATCACTGATTCCTTTTAAAGCCTCCCACGGATATGTAAACTGCTCTAAATATTCTTTTGCGATCGTTTCATTTAGATCATATAAATTACTGATTTTTGCGTTTTCCATCTTTTCCTCCATCCCAGGATGCCTCTGCCACATGGATATGGATCCAGCGTGATCCAGACGTTCCTGTTTACATACTAAATATATTGTAAAACGTTTTCACAGATCTGTCAAAATAATATTCGAAAGCTGTAACAAGCTGAAAAAACAGACTACAACATCACTGTCATAGTCTGTTCCAGTTCCCCATATAATCGTAATGAACGAAAATATGCCATATTTCTCACTTTACGTCCGCTTTATAAATTGCAAACGTTACAGTGCCATCTTCATTTAATGCAAATGTATGAATCAGCACCTCATCCGGTTCATCCGACCCATCGGAACACGAATAGGAATAAGAAAAATTTTTGCTCATTCCCGTCTTTCTATCTGGAAATAGCGTATCGAAATCCTGCTCTCCATCGCCTCCACTGCCATCCGAAAGTTCATATTCATATGTGATAACCCCCTCTTCATCCGGCGTAACCGTCTGCACGGTACTCTCTACACGGGCTGCATACGCATCTATATTTTCCGGCGTAATCTGACTCATAAAACGTTCGACAGCAGTTTCTTCTGGCTCCCAGTCATCCGGCATAACCGGATGATTGATCTTGTCCACCTTTTCCGCTGCTGCTTTCTGGTCTGCTTTTGATGGGTCAATCGGCAGTTCAAACAATGCATTTACCCCCTGATAGGTGTCATTTCTCGTGATCTCTCCGGTCACCTCATCATAATCATACGCCTGACTGTTATAGAGTGGATCATCCAGTACACACAGATAGATCGTATGATCCGCAAACATTTCCACGTTTTCACATTCTGCGATAAAATAAGCAACCCCCTCCTCCGTAAAACTCGTATATCCCCCGGTCAGGGTAAATGCATTATAAACAGCCGGATCATACCCGGAAATGAGCGGTGAAATAAAAAACGACTTATCTGTCATCGGTGTACCATCCAACTTTTCAACTGCTACTACCGAATACGTCATGTCCGAAAGCACTTCCCCATCCGCAGTGATCTCACGATCCGATAGATCTTTTCCGGAAACGATCCCGAACAGCCTGATATCATACCCGGCATAACTTTGTTTCTCATTGACATAGACCGCATCCGCACTTTGAAATGCCTCTGCAAGTCTGCTGTCCTTGATCCGCTCCGCAGTCTGCGCCGGCGCAAGATATTTCCATGCAGCATATGCCGCCGTAGAACCCGCTGCGATCACCAATATTGTTGTAAGCACCATTGCAGGAACTTTCTTCCAGTTTTTTGTTTTCATAGAATCGCTCTCCTTCACCTGATTTAAAATTTTCTGGTTTAACCAGAAATCCGGTTCTTCTTCTGGAGTAAGGGCTTGTTTTAATATTTCATCCATTTCTTTTTTCATTTAAAACGACCTCCAATTCATTCTGCAATTGTTGTCTTGCATGATGCAGTCTGCTTTTTACTGTACCCTGCGGCAGTTTTAACACTGCTGCGATCTCTGCTACCGTCATCTCTTCCATATAAAAAAGTAATACGACGACCCGGTGTTTTTCGGGAAGTCCACGCACGGCATGGCGCACGATCTGTTTTTCTTCCTCTCCAAAAAAAATCTCTTCCGGCGAATCCTGCCGCACACTTTCTGCAGCATGTTCTTCCCAGCCATCCACAAAAGTCTCCATTCCAGCGATCCGGTTTCTCCATGCAAACTTCCTTTTCCGGTTTTTCCAAAGCCTTACCGCGACAGACAAAAGATAACTTTTCGGATTTCCCTCCATATGGATCTTATCGTCTTTTTCCATTGCCGTTAAAAATGTATCCTGGTACAGATCATCCGCTTCCATCTGATTCCCGGTCAGGCTTTTGCAGAAAGAATAAATCTCTTTTCCATGTGCATCCATACATTGTTCCAATTCCAGCTTCGTCATTTGTTTTCCACCTTTAAGACGTCTTTTTAAGGCAAATCACATTGCCCTTCACCCATACATTGTAATAAATCAAAAAAAGGTTCAAAAAAATCTCCGGACAGACAAAAATTTCTGTCTGCCGGAGATCTCTTACGGCATAAATTCATCTAAAAAATTACTTCCTGCGATCCATTCTGTCTCTTCTTCCTCCTGGAACGCCGCAACTTCATTTGCCATAGCGGCATAGAAATCGTCTGCGCTATCTGGTGTCTGTTCCGTCTGCACTTCTGATTGCTCCTCTGACTCCTGTTTTGGCAAAGGCTCGCTTCCCGGATTGTCAAAATCAAAGCTGATCCGCTCGTCCTCATATTTTAGGCAGGAATCAAACACATTTCCTGCTTTCGAGGTAAATCCGGTCACTTTTTCCTTTGTCTTTCCGGTTTCCAACAGCTCTTTTATGATTTCTTCCGAAAGCGGCACTTTCGCGACCGTATGTCCTAACCGGAAACCACAGTCACACTCATAGTACCACTGGCTTTTCTTTAAGAGTCCCCCACATTTCGGACACTTTACCGTCGTCTCAACCGGCTTTGGTTTCTCCGGGAAATCAAAGGTGATCTGCCCCTCTTTGGTCAGTTTTAACGGAGCGTCAAATTTCATTCCGGTCTTTGCGATAAATCCTTCGATCACACCGGTTTTTCCATTGGTTAAAAGTTCTTTGACCTGTGCTTCTTTTAATTTTACTCCTGCGATCTGTCCAACCGAAAAACGACAGCTTCCCGGATCACCTTTTTTGTAATTCGCACAACCGTAGCCGAACGGTGTTTTTACCATATCCCCGCCACAGAGTGGACATTTCACATCTTTTAATTTTGGCGCTTCCACATCCGAAAAATCGTATTTCAGTCCGGTTACCCTGCCGGATTCGTCTTTATTTAAAGCAATCCTTGCATCGAACTTTTTCCCGGTTTTCGACTTAAATCCGCGGATCGTCGCCGTCCGCCCCTCTGTCAGAAGCTGTTTTACCTGTGCCTCGTTTAAGGTCTTTTCACCCATCTTTCCAATGGAAAAACGGCAGCTTTCCGGATCATCTTTTTTATAATTGGCACAGCCATAACCGAACGGTGTCTGCACAATGTCACCACCACAGAGCGGACAGGAAACATCTTTTATCTTTTTTGCCTCCACATGATCAAAGTCAAACTTTAAATATTTCCGGCCGGTTTCATCGGTCTCTAATGCCACGCAGGCATCAAATTTTTTGCCCGTCTTTGACTTAAAACCACGGATAGTCTCCGTTCTGCCGTCGGTTAAAAGTGCTTTCACCTGTGCCTCTGTCAGATCACGTCCGGCAAGTGTTCCGATGGCAAATCTGCAACTCTGTGGATCTTGCTGGTCATAGTTCATACAGCCATAGCCAAACGATGTCTTCTGGATCTGTCCACCGCACATCGGACAGACCACATTCTCTAATATTTCCGCCTCATTTTTTGAGAAATCAAATTCGACTGTTTTTCTGCCGTCCTCGCCGGTCTTTAAACACAGCGCTGCCGAAAACTTCTTTTTATTTTTTGCGGTAAATCCTTTTAAAACCTCTGTCTCTCCCTTTTGCAGCAGATCCGTCAGGTCATCCACACCGAGAGATTTTCCTGCAATTTTTCCAATGGAGAAGTAACAGCTTTCCGGATCATTTCGATGTTTCACACAACTGTAGCCAAAGGACGTGATCTCCATGTCTGAACCGCAGACCGGACATTTGACACCCTCTAAAATTTCAGGCTCATTTTTTGAGAAGTCAAAATTGACAGATGCTTTTCCCTCCTCATCTTTTTCAAGCACTAATGCCGCCGAAAAACGTTTTCTGGACTTTGAGATAAAACCGGAGAGCACTTCTGTATGTCCCTTCGTCAGAAGTTCCACCACTTCCTCTTCCGCTAAATCTCTGCCCGCAATGGTTCCGATGGAAAATTTACAGCCGCTTCCGTCCTTTTTATAATTGCTGCATCCATAGCCGAACGGTGTCGTCTCCATCTCCCCACCACAGACCGGACAGGCTGCCTCTATTTTTTTCTTTGCGGCAAGTCCTCTTCCGCCTTTTCCGACAAACGGATGGATTCTTCCTGCAATCGGCCCGGTCAGATCTTTTTCGATCATGGAAACAGTCTCTTTTCGGATAAAATCTTCGAGCTTTTCCCTGTAATCTTCCATGATAACCGTTCCTCTGGTGATCCCGTCTAATCCCTTTTCCCAGGAAGCGGTCATTTTCGGATTGAGCAGTGCCGGAACGGTCAGACTCACGACTTCAAATATCATTTCTCCAAGTGCCTCGGGAGAAAGCACCTGTGTTTTCTTATTCAGATTCAGATAACCGATGCGTACCAGTTTTTTGATGATTTCTGCTCTGGTCGCAGACGTTCCGATTCCGGAACCCTTGATCTGTTCGCGCAGTTCCTCTTCCTCGATGAGCTGTCCCGCATTTTCCATGGCAAGCACCATCGAACCTGACGTGTAACGTTTCGGCGGATTGGTCTTTCCCTCTTTCAGTTCAAACCCATCTACCCCAAGTACGTCACCGTTCTTTATCGTTCCTGCAAGCGTGATCAGTCCCTGACTCTCTTTTTCATCCTTTTCGTCTTCGTTTTTCTGATATCCTGCAATCTCCAGATACCCGGGATTTTTCAATTCTTTTGCAGAGGCAAAAAACTGTTCCCGGTCGATCTGTACCGTTAATTTTACCGTCTGATACTCTGCCGGCGGATAAAAGATACTTAAGAAACGGCGCACGATCAGGTCAAACACCTTGCGCTGCAGATCGTTCAAACGGTTTAATTCGGTCAGCTGACCGGTCGGAATGATCGCATAATGGTCCGTCACTTTCGAATCATCGGTGTACTGTGTTTTTCCGATCTTATAGTGTGCATTTTCCTTTAAGATCTGTTCCACGAAGCCCTTTGTCGGCTCATATCCTTTTAACCGGTTCAGATTCCGCCCGATTTCTTTTGCCACAGCGGACGAAAGCACCCTCGCATCGGTTCTTGGATAGGTCGTCAGTTTCTTTTCGTACAGATCCTGTGCAACCTGAAGGGTCTCATCCGGGCTGATCTTAAAGCGTTTGGAACACTCTGCCTGAAGTTCAGCAAGGTTAAAAAGCAGCGGTGCACGTTTTTTGCTCGTGCCTGTTTCGATCGACTTTACCGTAGCTTCTTTTCCGGTCACCTCATCAATTAACGCATTGGCATCTTCCTGCTTTTTGAACCCATTTTCCTTATAAAGCAGGGGTGACTCAAAATAACGGGAACCCTCTACAGCTTTCCATTCTGCCCAGATCTCTCCCCCACCTGATGCATTAAAATTTCCAACAACACGGTAAAATGGTGTCTCTTTAAAATTTCTGATCTCCCGCTCGCGGATGACGACCATTCCAAGCACACAGGTCATGACACGCCCTACTGCGATTGCCGTATAGCTTCTGGTTGCCGCCGCATCATTTAATAACCTGCCGTATTTTACGGACATGACACGCGAAAAATTGATGCCCATGGCATAGTCCTCGATCGTACGCATGATACCGGAATCTGCCAGATGATCGTATTCACTCATCGGCTTTGCCTCTTTGATTCCACGTAAGATCTCCTCCTCCGTCTGTGAATCGATCCAGACACGCAGTTCCTCCATGCCCTCTCTGACTCCGCCATACCGTCTGATATTTTCCTCGATGGTCTGTCCTTCTTTTCCGGCATCTCCTGCCCAGTAGACCTTATCGATATCTTCTCTATGTAACATATGATGTACCACATCATACTGTTTTTTTACATTGGGGATGACATGGTATTTGTACTGTTCCGGCAAAAAAGGAAGATCCTCTAATTTCCACTTTTTATATTTCTCATCGTATTCTTCCGGATAGACCATCTCCACCAGATGTCCCACACACCAGGTAATGACATAACCATCATTCTCTATATATCCGTCATTTCGCCCGGAAACCCCCAAAATTCTGGCAAATTCCTGTGCCACACTCGGCTTCTCCGTAATGATCAAGGACTTAGCCACGTCTTTTCCTCCATTACTGTTCTCGTTTCTTTCTGCATGGTATTACCACACATTCTTTTCTATACTAACACACCACGGGACATTTTGCACTCCTTTTGTCTATCCAGAACATCCAGACAGACGTTCAAAGACCCCCACAGCCGCTTTCTATGCCACTGTGAGGGTCTTTCTTATCTAAGTTTCATTCCTATTCTCCCCGGATGAAAAACTTTTTATTTTTTTGTGATATAGCCCTGTGCTTTTAACAGCTCTGCACAAAGTACTGCGCCGCCTGCTGCACCACGAACGGTATTGTGGGAAAGTCCGACGAATTTCCAGTCATATACGGTATCCTCTCTTAATCTGCCGACGGATACGCCCATGCCGTTCTCATAGTTGACATCAAGTGCGATCTGTGGTCTGTTATCCTCTTCTAAGTACTGGATAAACTGCTTTGGTGCGCTTGGAAGCTCTAATTCCTGTGGTACGCCACGGAAATTTTTGAGTGCTTCGATCAGCTGCTCTTTGGTCGGGTTCTTTCTGAATTTAACAAATACGGCTGCGGTATGTCCATTTAATACCGGAACACGGATACACTGGCAGGTGATCACCGGTGACTCTGCCGGAACGATCGCTTTCTTCTCGTCATCAATGTGACCCCAGATACGAAGTGGTTCTTTCTCGGATTTTTCTTCCTCTCCACCGATGTATGGGATAATATTTCCTACCATCTCCGGCCAGTCTTTGAAGGTTTTACCAGCACCGGAAATTGCCTGATAAGTGGTTGCCACTACTTCGTATGGCTCAAACTCTTTCCATGCAGTTAAGACAGGTGCGTAACTCTGGATCGAACAGTTTGGTTTTACTGCGACAAATCCGCGTTTGGTGCCAAGTCTTTCCTTCTGGTATTTGATAACTTCCATGTGCTGTGGATTGACTTCCGGTACGACCATTGGTACATCCGGTGTCCATCTGTGTGCACTGTTGTTGGATACAACCGGTGTCTCGGTCTTTGCGTAATCCTCTTCGATCTTTTTGATCTCTTCTTTGGTCATATCCACCGCTGAGAATACAAAATCAACTTCAGATGCAACCTTTTCTACTTCGTTGACATTCATCACTACGATATTTTTGACTGCTTCCGGCATTGGAGTATCCATTTTCCAACGATCTCCTACTGCCTCTGCATAAGTCTTGCCCGCACTTCTTGGACTTGCTGCAATGGTTGTCACTTCAAACCATGGATGGTTTTCCAGAAGAGAGATAAATCTCTGTCCTACCATACCTGTTCCGCCAAGAATACCTACTTTTAATTTTTCGCTCATTTTAATCTAATCTCCTCGTCGCTTTTTCTCCTTGACATCTTCCGCCATTGTTTCTTCCTGTCCGTCAGGCGCGAACATGTGTCGGTCATAGTGAATATATTATGCCATTTTCCCGAAAAAAGCAATACTCTTTTTGTAAAAGTTTCTTTTATTTTTTCCTATTTCTTGTGCACTTCTTACAATAATGCGTTACTGTAGCAAAGTGCCCGTCTTCTGCAAATATTCTTTTTCGATGGCGATCACCTGCTCCATAGCATCTTTTCCAGGTGCTCCGATGGTCAGACGTTTGTTGACACAGGTCTCCATGGAAATTGCATCGTAAATATCCTCCTCAAATACCGGACTGATCGCTTTTAACTCTTCCAGACTCATATCATCGATCGCGATCTTTTTATCGATACAGTAAAGCACGATCCTGCCGACAATGCCGTGTGCATCACGGAACGGCACGCCATGATTGACCAGATAATCGGCTGCATCGGTCGCATTGGTAAAGCCGTGGTTTGCAGATGCGTACATTTTTTCTTTGTTGAATTTCATTGTGGCAAGCATGCCCTTAAATAAAGCAATACAGCCTTTGACCGTATCCATGGCATCAAAGGAAAGCTCTTTATCTTCCTGCATGTCTTTATTGTAGGCAAGTGGAATGCCCTTCATCGTGGTAAGCAGTGAAGTTAATGCACCGTACACTCTTCCTGTTTTTCCGCGGACAAGTTCTGCGATATCCGGATTCTTTTTCTGCGGCATAATACTGCTTCCAGTGCTGTAGGCATCATCAATCTCCACAAACTGATATTCATTGGAATTCCAGATGATGACTTCCTCAGAAAAACGGCTCAAGTGCATCATGATCGTTGCACAGGCAGATAAAAACTCGATCAGATAATCACGGTCTGACACGCCGTCCATACTGTTTAAGGTCGGTCCGTAAAATCCAAGCAGTTCTGCGGTATAGGCGCGGTCTAATGGATATGTTGTTCCTGCGAGCGCACCGGAACCGAGCGGACAGTAATTCATTCGCTCATAAATGTCATGCAGTCTGCTGCGGTCACGTTTAAACATCTCAAAATACGCCCCCATATGATGTGCCAGCGTGATCGGCTGTGCCTTCTGTAAATGGGTAAAGCCCGGCATGATGGTTTCGGTATTTTCTTCCATAATGCGTAAAATGGTCTCCAACAGTTCTTTTAACAATTCGTCTGTCTCTGCCACCTGTTTTCTGGTATAAAGCCGCATATCCAGTGCGACCTGGTCGTTTCTGCTCCGTCCGGTGTGTAACTTTTTACCGGTGTCTCCGAGCCGGTCGATCAGATTTGCCTCAACGAAACTGTGGATATCCTCGTATTCGGAAGTAATCTTTAACGTGCCATTCTCTACTTCCGAGCGGATCTCCTGTAACGTACGGACGATATCATCCCGCTCCTGTTCGGTTAAAATGCCCTGTTTTCCAAGCATCTTGACATGCGCAATACTGCCCTCGATATCCTCCCGATAAAATTTCTGGTCAAATGTAATAGACGCATTGAAATTGTATACCAGCTGATCGGTTTCCTTGGTGAATCTTCCTCCCCATAACTGTGCCATAATCTTATTCCTCGCTTTCCTGTTTCTTTTTGGCGATCTGTTCGTCCCGCTCCCGTTTGGAAAAGACACATCCGCAGTAATACTGACGGTACATGCCGTATTGTTCGGACAGCTCCACAGAACGTTTGTAGCCGTTTTTCTTTTTAAAATCTGAATTTAAGTAGGCAATGCCATACTCTTTTTCCAGACGATCTCCAATCTCATTTAGCTTTTCCGCATTTTTTAACGGGCTGATGGATAACGTCGTCGTAAAATAATCCATGCCCAGCCGTTTTGCAGCCTCCGCAGCCTCTCTTAACCGCAGTTCATAACAGAGGAAGCAACGTGCTCCTCCCTCTTTTTCCTGCTCTAACCCACGCACCGTATCATAAAAACGTGTTTCCTCATACGCTCCTTCCAGAAAAGAGATCGGATTTCTGGCAGGAAGCTGTTCGATCAGATAGCGCTGTTCTTCCACCCTCTTTGTATATTCTTCCGGTGGATAGATATTTGGATTATAATAAAATACAGTGATTGAAAAATACTGGGAAAGGTATTCCAGACAGTAGGAACTGCATGGTGCGCAGCAACTGTGCAGCAGCAATGCCGGCACCTTGTTTTCTTCCTGATTTTTCTTTATCTCATCTTCCAGCATTTTCTGGTAATTTGGCTTATTCATTGCCCATTTCCTTTCCGGCATCGGCTCTATCCAACATTCTACATGAAGTACTATGTTCCTGCAAGAATGTTTCGCACTGTCTGCTATAACAATTCGTTATAGTATCAATAAGCCTGTGCCCACTCTAAGATCTGTTTGGCGCGGTGCCGCCAGGTGTGATGTGCATAAAATGTTTCTGCACCGTTCTCTGCGATCCGCTCTCTTAACGCGCCATTTTCCATCAGTTCTCCTGCCAGGGAACTTAAGCTCTCCAGCTCTTTTAAAGAATACAGCGCGATCTCCTCTCTGTCCTTAAAATGTGCTCTTAAGTAAGGATTTTCATCGGTCAGCACCACGGTCCGGTTTGCCATGCCTGCAAACATTCTGTCATGTACGCCACGGTTAAAAATAGGAGAAACATTTAATAACAGTGGCTCCTTTGCGATCCGTTCAAACGAATGTTCAAACATCACGCCTTTTTCTCTCGTCACATAGTTCTCATCGATCACATCATATTTCTGCCAGCCCTCTCCGACCAGTACAAGCGGGATCTTCTTTTTTGTCAGTTCATCCAGTGCAGCTTTTCTGAAATAATCCCTGATATACGCATCCACCGGATACATCGCATTCATAAAAAGTGCAAACTGTTCATCCGGCAGTTCCATATCCTGTTCTTTCAGATAGTTGCAAAACGCCTCTTCCATCGGAAGGGTTGGCTCCGCCAGTCTCTGTTCGATCAGGTTTTTCATCACGGAATGTAATGGTTCCGGCGCATTTTTTACAAGTTCATACACGGCATCGGGTCTGTCGTAAGTCCCCATAAATAAGATCCGGTCAGCAGGATGCTTCTCGCCCTCATACAATGCCTTTGTCGCAGAAAGCGGCAGCATATGTACCGCAGCCAGATTGGGATGATACCGTCTGACGTAATCCTTTTGTGCTTCGTCCAGCAAGATCGCATGAAAGTTTTTCCCGCCACGCACCAGACAGTTATAATGAAACAACGGATGATCCAGTACATAGTCAAAAAAAGGACAGCCCAGTTTTTCAATAAAGGATGTTCCATCCTCAAGCTCCATCCGTGGAAGCAGCGAATTAAAGTCCACTGCCAGCCGGTATGTGTTACTAAGCAGCGGTTCTAAAATACGGTCAAAATCATCCTCTCTGGTAAATTCACACACCTGCACTAAAAAGCCCAGTTCTTCAAGTGCTGCACCCAGCTGATTTGCAAAAAAATTCCCGGATGCGTAGCAGATCTCCCGGGAACAAAATACCAGAATACGTTCTTTTTCCTCTGTCATGTCATCGTTCCTTTCCCTCATCATAGAAAAATGAGCTTTTACGGAATCAGTCAACTCCCCCGCAAAAGCTCATGTTCTTATCGAATGTAGCGAAGTGCCAGAATACCTACCACATAAACGACGGCACACAGCACCATAAATAAGGTTACTCCGCAAAGTGCTCCTACTACGATCTCGGCGATCACGACCAGTCCGTGCAGCCAGATTGGAACATCATGCAGGCACACTGCCAATGCTGCTTCTATCACCACGATAACACATACCGGAACAACCGGCATATCTAATTTTATCATACTGAATAATACAACAAAAAGTACGACCGCAAACACCCCAAATAAGATCAAAACTCCGCTGTTGTCACGCACGATCTCTCCAGCTGCCGTGCCAACGCTCTTTTTGCGGCGTTCCTTTATCGATACGCGTTCTTCTTTCTTTTCTGTCTCGCTCATATTTCCCTCCATACCCAAGTTGTTATCGGCTCTATTATACCAACTCCCACGCAAAAGGACAAGCCAAAAAATCCGCTTTACCTGTCTGCCAAAAGAAGGTATACTTACAGACAGATTATTTTTTACAGAAATGAGGAATTTTTATGGAAGATAAAAACTGGATTTCCATGTGGGGCAATGCTGTTTCAATCGCAGAACACCGTCCGGAAAGTTATGCAAAAGACCTTACACTGCGCTATCCCATCTATGCACCTTTTGCAGGGGATGCACTACGCTTTACTTTGGATAATTACTGTGGCACCGAACCCGTTACGATCACAAAAGCAACCGTAGCACTTGCCGCTTTTGATCTGACAGAAACAAGCAGCTTATCCTGTCCAATCCTGCCATCCACGCTTGCCACGATCACGTTTGACGGTACAGACACTGTTACCCTTGGCGCAAAGGAACGCATTACCAGTGATGCCATCACATTTCCCGTACCTGCAGGTGCCACACTTTGTGTGAGCCTTTATTTTTCCGATTTCACCAGCATGCAGTCTGCGGTCTTAATCACCGGACCTTTATCCAAAGGCTATTTTTCTTTTGGAAACCAGACAAATACAGATGAACTTCCCATGGATACCACCAAATCTACAAACTGGTTTTATTTTTTTAGCAATGTTTCGATCCAGACATCAGTGAAAAACCATGCCCTCATCTGCTATGGTGATTCCATCACCGCGCAGGCTTGGCCGGATGATCTTATGCTGCGTCTGCGTAAGGAAGGCATCTGCAACACTTCCGTGATCCGACGTGCTGCCAGTGGTACCCGTATCCTGCGGGAATATGAGTGTATCACCTATGATTCCTATGGTTTAAAGGGAACAAACCGTTTTCTCCATGAAGTACCAACAGACGGTGCAACCTCCATCATCATTCAACAGGGGATCAATGATATCATTCATCCGGTCGGTATCGATATCAATCCGTTCCGCCCGATGAGTGATCTCCCGACCGCACAGGAACTGATCGATGGCTTGAGATGGTATGTGGAGTCCGCCCATCAAATGGGCTTACAGGTATATCTTGGTACTCTCCTCCCAATCTACGGTTGGCGTACTTATGCTCCATTCCGTGAGGAACTGAAAAATGAAGTCAATGGCTGGATCCGTTCAACCAATGAAATCGAGGGATACATTGACTTTGCCACCGCTCTATGCGGCAGCGAAAATCCGGCTGCATTCCGCGGTGAATATGACAGCGGCGATCATCTGCATCCAAGCAAAGCCGGCTACCAGAAAATGGCAGAGCTGATCCCTTCTACTCTGTTTTAGACAGACAAAAAGCTGCTACATCAGGAATGGTTCTTACTCCATACCTATATGTGGCAGCTTTTTTATACCTAATATCTAACTATCCGTTAAATGTTTCCGCACTCGCTGGATCAGCATCTCCAATGCAACCAGATTTTCGCCACCTTCCGGAATAATAATATCCGCACGGCGTTTGCTCGGTTCTACAAACTGTTCATGCATCGGTTTTACCGTTGTCAGATACTGACTGATCACGCTATCGAGAGAACGTCCCCTCTCTTTTACATCACGAACGATACGTCTTAAGATACGGACATCCGCATCCGTGTCGACAAAAACTTTGATATCCATTAATTCACACAAAGAAGTCTCTGCAAAGATCAGGATACCCTCCAGTACGATAACCGGAGCCGGTCTCACCTCGATCGTTTCTTCGGAACGGTTATGCACGGAATAATCATACACCGGCATCTGAATGCTTCTTCCTGCTTTTAGTTCCCGGATATGTTCACACAAAAGCTCCGTATCAAATGCATCCGGATGATCGTAATTTAACTTACTCCGTTCTTCATAGCACATATCATCATGGCGTTTATAATAGTTATCATGGCGCAGGATACTGACCTCGTCCTGTCCGAAGCTATTGATCAGTTCATTTGCAAGGGTGGTCTTCCCGCTTCCGGTTCCGCCTGCAATTCCAATTAATATCGTATCCATGCTTACGCTCCAATAATCTTTAATGTTGCACTTGTTCCAAGACGGCTTGCACCTGCATCGATCATTGACTGTGCTTCCTCTGCCGTATGGATCCCGCCAGATGCTTTTACTCCCATCTCTGCTCCGACTGTTTTACGCATCAGGGCGACATCTTCCGGTTTTGCGCCTCCAGTGGAGAATCCAGTGGAAGTCTTTACAAAATCCGCTCCTGCTTCTTTTGCAAGTTCGCACGCTTTTACTTTCTCTTCGTCTGTTAAAAGACAGGTCTCAATGATAACCTTTAACACGATATCTTTTCCACAGACCTCTTTTAAGGTTTTGATATCCTGTAATACATAATCGTATTTTTTATCCTTTAATGCTCCAACGTTGATCACCATGTCAACCTCAGTTGCGCCATCTTCGATGGCTGCCTTTGTCTCAAATGCCTTGACTCTTGTATCAGACATTCCAAGCGGGAAACCTACTACGGTGCAGACTTTAACGTCAGAACCTTTTAATTTCTCAGCAACAAATTTGGTGTAATACTGATTGACACAGACAGATGCAAAATCATGTGCCAGAGCCTCCTCACAGATCTTTGCAACCTGTGCTTCGGTTGCCTCTGCTTTTAAGATAGTATGGTCAAAATATTTTGATGAAATCATGCTGTTACGCTCCTTTTCTTTTATCTTGCACCCTTATCGTATGGAATACCCTCTGCCTTTGGTGCACGTGAATTTTTCGATGTAAATGCCAGAATAATCATAGATGCGATAAACGGCATCATGCTGTATATATTCTTGGATAAACCAAGGGTTGACAATACCGTGGAATCGGCAATATTGGCAAGAGAACGGAATACTGCAAAGAATACCGCAGCTCCTGCAATGTTAAATGGTTTCCACTGTCCGAAGATCATAACTGCCAGGGCAAGGAAACCTGCTCCTGCCACACCAACTTCGAAGTTCCAGGTGGAAACAGATGGCACGATATAGGCAAATCCTCCAATACCACCCAAGGCACCGGAGATCATAACACCGATGTATCTCCACTGGTATACATTGATACCAACAGAATCAGCTGCCTGCGGATGCTCGCCACAGGCACGGAGACGAAGTCCCCATTTGGTCTTAAACAAGAATACATAACTGCAGATCAGAAGTATGATACCGATGATCAGGAAAATATTGATCGTAACCGGTCCGATCTTATAAATAAATGCAGCGTTATCATAGGTCAGTTTTGCAGAAGCTGCTCCATTTCCTGCCTCAGCAGAATTATTAAATGCTTTGACAATAACGATTGCGATTGCAGTTGCCAGCATATTTAATGCCGTACCACCAATCGTCTGATCCGCTTTCAGCGTGATCGCAGAAAAACCAAGCAACAGAGAATAAATCATACCTGCCACTGCACTTGCCAGAATGGAAACCAGAACTAATAATGGAGCCGGAAGTTTGTCTCCGCAAAGTGCCAGCACAAACACACCCGCCAGTCCGCCGATCGCCATGATACCTTCGAGCGCGATATTGATGACACCGCTTCGCTCTGAAAACATACCACCAAGTGCAACAAGCATTAAAACAACCGCATAAAGTAAGGTAAATTTCAATAACAGAAACATTAGTTTGCACCCTCCTTCTTTGCATTTTTCTTACGGAACATATTGCCTACCACTCCTTTGAAGAGGCTTACAAATGCACACAGATAGATAATAACTGCTACAACAAGGTCTGCAATCTCCGGCTGATAATATTTGGTCGGCAGATATGCACCACCTACGGAAATATGTGCAACAAAAATAGCTGCAAATACAACTCCGATCGGATTGCTCAAAGCAAGAAGCGCTACCGGGATACCGTTAAATCCGATTGCCGGAAGTGCAGATGACACCTGTGGATTCCATTCGGAAGCACCGGACAGATAATAAAGTCCGGCACCAATTCCAGCCAATGCACCGGAAATTGTCATGGAAAGAATGATGTTCTTCTTTTCATTGATACCGGCATATTTTGCAGCATCCTTATTAAAACCACATGCCTTCAATTCATATCCGAACGTTGTCTTGTTTAAGATGACATACATCAAAATGGCGATCGCGATTGCAATGAAAATGGCGATCGTTGTGGAACTTGTCTTGAAAATACTGTTCATACCGCAGTCCGGAATCAGCGACTGTGGTGCAACAGAGCTCAATTTGTAAGTTCTTGTTGTTTTCTGGTCATACATCCCTTTTATGGTGCTGTACATCAGTTCATTGACCAGATACAGTCCGATCCAGTTGAACATGATCGAGGTGATAACCTCATTTACATTGAAATATGCTTTAAAGATACCTGGTACTGCTCCCCAGATCGCGCCGCATACCATAGCAGCCAGTAAGCAGACATACCATGGCATCTGAAGGATGATTGCAAAGTACAGTGCTCCAAATACACCCACGGTATACTGACCTGCTGCACCGATATTAAACAGACCTGTTTTAAATGCGAATGCAACCGATAATCCAGTCATGATAAGAGGTGCTGACTGTGCGATCTCACTTCCGATTCCCTTTGGTTTTAAGTAAAATCCGCCCTTGATAATTCGAGAAAAACCATCCAGGGCATTTTCTGCGTTGATGCAGTACAGGATGATAAGTCCTACCAGAAGTCCAATCACAATACATAAAACAGAAGCTATGATGGACAGAATGACATCTTTGGTCTTTTCACTCATTTTTCTTCTACCTTTCTAATAATCTCACTGTCTTATATCTCGGTCGGAACTTCATCCCTTTTTGCTCCAGCCATGTAAAGTCCCAATTCCTCGACCGTGATTTTCTTCGGATCTAACTGTCCGACGATCTCGCCCTCGTACATCACAAGAATACGATCGGACACATCCATGACCTCATCCAGTTCCAGAGATACGAGCAGGACAGCCTTACCCTTATCTCTTTGTGCCACCAGCTGGCTGTGGATATACTCGATCGCTCCGACATCCAGACCTCTGGTCGGCTGTACGGCAACAAGAAGTTCCGGGTTTTTGTCGATTTCCCTTGCGATGATCGCCTTCTGCTGGTTACCACCTGACATGCTTCGAACGATCGTATTGGCACCCTGACCACTTCTAACGTCATACTGCTCGATCAACCGCTCTGCATAACGGCGCACCTCTCCGGATCTGATGAAACCTGCTTTCTGGAACTCCGGCTGATAATATCTCTGCAACACCATGTTCTGCTCGAGTGTGTAATCCAAAACCAAGCCGTGTTTGTGGCGGTCTTCCGGGATATGACTCATACCCATCCTGGATTTTTCACGGATGGATGCCTTTGTGATATCTTTTCCCATGAAAGTGATCGTACCATCACTGATCTTTTCCAGTCCGGTCAGCCCCTGTACAAACTCCGACTGTCCGTTTCCATCAATGCCTGCAATACATACGATCTCTCCGGCACGGACATTAAATGAAACATCCTTTACCGCGTTATTGGCATGTGCCTTGCTTGGAACAGTAAGATGGGAAACCTTAAGAACGGTCTCTCCCGGTTCTGCGGGCTTTTTATCGACAGAGAAGCTGACATTTCTGCCGACCATCATCTTGGATAGTTCTTCTTTTGTTGTGTCTGCAATATCCACTGTACCGATATATTTTCCTTTTCTAAGGATCGTACAACGGTCTGCAACCTCCATGATCTCATTGAGCTTATGTGTGATGAACAGAATGGATTTTCCCTCTTTTGCAAGGTTCTTCATGATCTTCATCAGCTCTTCGATCTCCTGTGGAGTTAAAACTGCAGTCGGTTCATCGAAAATCAATACTTCATTGTCCCGGTATAACATCTTGAGGATCTCTGTACGCTGCTGCATACCTACTGTGATGTCAGAAACAAGTGCATCCGGGTCTACCTTCAGACCATATTTTTCGCTCAGTTCCAGAACCTTTGCCCTTGCCCCTGCCTTTTCCAGGAAAAGACCCTTTGTAGGCTCAACACCAAGGATAATATTATCTAATACCGAAAAACATTCTACCAGTTTGAAGTGCTGATGAACCATTCCAATATTTAAATCATTCGCATCATTCGGAGTATTGATCTGTACTTCCTTTCCATTCTTTTTAATGACTCCGGAGGTCGGCTGATACAAACCAAAAAGAATGCTCATCAGAGTAGACTTTCCAGCTCCATTCTCTCCGAGAAGTGCATGGATTTCCCCTTTTTTCAACTGCAAGGTAATATTATCATTAGCCTTGATTCCAGGAAATTCTTTTGTGATGTTTAACATCTCAATAATGTATTCATTTTCCATAGACCTGTTTCCTCTTCATTTTTGTATATGATATTATCAGTATAACATCTTCTCTTCATAAAAAAAAGAGGAAGAGAGATTTTTCTCTTCCCCTTTCAAGGCAATTTTACTCTACGTAATCAACGGTAACGTGAGAGCCAACTTCCGGCTGATTCTCTGTATCATTTGATACTGCGATAGAACCATCTTTGATACCAGCTAATACGGTCTCATATTCATCTACTGTAAATGTTGTAAAGCCCCATGATGCCTCATCTGTAGGAAGTCCAAGGTAATCACCCTGGGAAAGACCTAACTGCTCAGACTTTCCACCGATAGAAGCCCAGTTTCCATTGAAGTAGCAATCCAGAGCATTCTCTACTGCAGAACCAAGTCCTTTCATAGCAGATGTGATACAGGTATCACCGATCTTTGGATGCTGGTCAACGTCAACACCAATTACTTTTCCATCATGTTCTTCTGCTGCATATACTGCGGATGTATAGATACCACCACCACATGCAAATACAACCTGTGTTCCGTCTGCATACCAGCCTTCCATACGTGCTGTGATCGCATCATCACCATAGAACTGTCCGCCATAGTAGTATTTTACGTTTACATCAACACCAAGTTCTTCTGCTGCATCGTTGATACCCTGAATGTATCCGTAACCATAACGGATAACTGCAGGAACTGCGATACCACCGAGGAAACCAAGGCTTGTATATCCATCTTTTACTGCTGCATAACCTGCTAAGTAACCTGCCTGCTCCTCCTGGAAAGAACAGATGTAAACATTATCACCGATTCCTACGCTTTCACCAGCAAGATTTACGATATCACCTTCTGTTACGTCAACTGCGATGAAAGAAACATCCGGATATAAATCCTGCTCTTCTGCGATTGCAGGTCCGAATAAGTAACCTGGCATAACGATTACATTTGCACCCTCGGATACTGCAAGGTCGATCGCATTGATTCTCTCTTCGTCTGTATCCTCTGCTGGTTTGTAGTACTCGTACTCGATACCATTTGCATCACCATATGCAATACAGGTCTCCCATGTGATCTGGTTGAAAGACTCATCTGTGATATCTCCAGAGTCTGTGATCATAGCGATCTTCTGATCTGAAGCTTTATCAGATGTCTTGTTGTCAGATGCCTCATTGCTCTCTGTGGTTGTCTGGTCTGCTGCATTGTCTGCTGCTCCGTTGGATGCAGTACCTGCGTTTGAACTGCTGCCGCATCCTGCAAGGAGAGAAGCTGTCATTGCTGTTGCAAGCAGTAAGCTCATTGCTTTTTTCTTCATAATACTTTCCTCCTATGACACTCTTGGTCAAATTTGTAACTTGCCTTTATAAAAAATAAAACTCCCATTATCTTCCCTTTTGAAGTACTGAGAGTTTTATCTTTTATAAAGCCGATAGTCGGACTCGAACCGACGACCTACGCATTACGAATGCGTTGCTCTACCAACTGAGCCATATCGGCATCTTGCCTTGCTCTTACTTTTTGCAGGTCACATGAAACTATTATATCGGATTTTTTTCAAATTGCAATATCTAATTTAAAAAATCTTTCATTTTTAAAAAAATAATTTTATTATTGCACTTGTCAGAATCCTGTGTTACACTGACAGCACGCAGTAGTTTATGGCTTTCCCGGTCTATCACTATCTGTAGCATGCAGTATTACTTTCTCCTGTCTTTTACAGGAGGTCTTATGACATATCAGGAATTCAAACAGTATATCATGCAACACGTAGCGCGTGAGCTTGGCTCATCTGCAACTATTTCCATTCAGGACATTGTAAAAAATAACAACACGCACCTTGATGGTCTTACCGTATTTCGTCCGGGGCAGAATCTCTCTCCCACCGTTTATTTGAATTATTATTTTAACCAGTACCAGAAAGGTCAGCCGCTTTCTGATGTGTTGTCTTCTATCCTTGCCATCTATCAGGAAACTCCTTCCGTTTCTTCCATTGATATCTCCTTTTTCACATCCTATGAAAAAGTCAGGGAACGCATCGTTTTTAAGCTCATCAACTATGAAAAAAACAGGGAACTCCTTTCGGATGTCCCCCATTTTCGTTATCTGGATCTTGCCATCGTTTTTAACTGCCTGATCCACACCAATCAGACCGGAACTGCAACCATTTTAATCCGGCATCAGCACCTGTCCCTTTGGAATATTACAGACGTTGATCTGTATGCGCTTGCCATCTCAAATACACCAAAACTGCTTCCCTACGATCTGAGAAACATGTCTGAGGTTCTTTTAGAACTGCTCGGTACGGATACACCACTCCCGGATGAATTACAGGAGAATGAATTTCCTATGTATATGCTCTCCAACTGTGCCAGACTTAATGGTTCAGGTTGTATCCTGTATCAGGATCTGCTTCAGAGTTTCGCCGAACATTTCGCCTCGGATTTCTATATCCTGCCAAGCAGCATCCATGAGGTGCTTTTGATTCCTGCCTCTGACAACAGTTCTCCGGAAGAACTCAATGCCATGGTACGTGAAGTCAACGCATCACAACTTACCCGGGAAGAGGTGCTCTCTGACCATGTCTATTTCTATTCAAGAGAACAAAAACGGCTCAGCATGTGATCTTTTGATATAAATCTTCGTATTTTTTTGCAGATTTCCTCCAGGAAAAATCTTCCTGCATGCCCTGTTCCACCAACTGTTTCCAGTCTGCTCTCTTTCCATAATACACGCTCAGTGCATACTGGATGGTGCGGAGCATCTCATGGGCATTATAATTTGCAAAGGAAAATCCGGTTCCCTCTTTCGTGTATTCATTATAAGCTACTACGGTGTCTTTCAGTCCACCAGTCTCACGGACGATCGGCACCGTACCATAACGCAGGCTCATCAACTGGCTCAAACCGCATGGTTCAAACAAAGACGGCATCAAAAAGCCGTCGCAGGAAGCATACACCTGATGTGCCAGACTTTCTGAATATCCGATTGTAACACTTACCCTGCCCGGATATTTTCCTGCGAAATAGTGCAGCATATCCTGATAACGATCCTCGCCGGTTCCTACTGCAACAAACTGGATCTTTTCTTTTGCAAGCATCTCGTCCATCACATAGGCGATCAGGTCAAACCCTTTCTGGTCTGTCATTCGGGATACCATGCCAAGCAGGAAGATATTTTCATTTTCCTCTAAGCCCATCATCTGCTGCAGTTTTGCTTTGTTTTTTGCTTTTCCCTGCTGCACATTCCTGCTGTCATACTGTACCTCAATAAACGGGTCTGTCTTCGGGTTATATTCGGCATCATCAATACCATTTAAAATACCGTATAATTTATTCCGGCAGGCATACAAAAGTCCATCCAGCCCTTCCCCTCCCTCAGGTGTCGTAATCTCATAGGCGTAGGTTGGACTCACGGTCGTTACCGCATCCCCATAGACAATTCCACCCTTTAAGTAGTTTGCCTCTCCATAAGATTCAAGCTTATCCGAAGTAAAGATCTGCTCTGGCAGTCCAGTGATATCCATAACCGCCGGTAGTGTCCATCTTCCCTGAAACTTGAGATTATGAATGGAAAATACCGTCTTGATACCTGCGTAGTACGGCTCATCTCCATAGAGTGTCCTTAAAAACACCGGAATCAGACCGGTCTGCCAGTCATGGCAGTGGATCACATCCGGACAGAAATCAAGATAGGGCAGAGCCTCCAACACTGCTTTGGAAAAATAAGCAAATTTCTCAACATCCTCATATATATTATGATATGGTCTGTCTCCTGCAAAATAAAACTCATTGTCTACAAGATAATAAGTAATTCCTTCATATTTTGTTTTAAAAATCCCAACGTACTGTTCCCGCCAGCTTAAGTGCACATAAAAATGGCACAAAAAATGAAGCTGCCCTTTCCATTTTTCGTCCATGCAGGCATATTTTGGCAGAATGATACGAACATCATATTCATCCTTGTCAAAATATCGCGGCAGCGAGCCGGTCACGTCTGCAAGACCTCCTGTTTTAATGAAAGGTACAGCCTCTGATGTAGCAAATAATATTTTTTTCATGTTATAAGCCCTCCAAGCTCCAAGAATCTTCCTGAAATCTTAAGGATATTATAACTCTTTTTCCTTTTGATGGAAAGTCTTAATAGATTTTATATTCGAGACGTATCCGGTCTGTGATCAGGGCAATAAACTCAGAATTTGTTGGTTTTCCCTTTCCATTGTGGATCGTATAACCAAACATCTCATCGATTGTGTCCATCTTACCCCTGCTCCATGCCACTTCGATTGCATGTCGAATCGCTCTCTCCACACGACTGGATGTCGTCTGATATTTCTTGGCGATTGTTGGATAAAGAATTTTGGTAATGGAATTTAACATTTCCATATCATTCACAGACATGACGATTGCATCCCTTAAGTACTGATATCCCTTAATATGTGCCGGGACTCCGATTTCGTGAATGATCTTTGTCACATCGGATTCCAGATTATGCTCGGTCAGTTCTTCCGCTTTCTGGTAGGCATTGACTTTGCGGATCTCCTGAGATTTTGTCTGAGAATGATGTTTTACGGTTTTGATCCGGTTGATGACCATATCATTGTCAAATGGCTTCATAATGTAGTAATCCGCACCCAGATTAAACGCATCCTCTGTTATCTTCTCCTGACCGATCGCACTGATCATAATAAAAGTTGGATGTTTCTTAATGTTTTTGTCGTTATTGACACGATCCAATACTCCCAGACCATCCAGCTTTGGCATCACAATATCAAGCAATACGACATCCGGCTCTTTTGTTTTTATCACATGGTATGCTTCTTCCCCATCTTTTGCGGTTCCTACCACATTCAATTCGTCATCACTTTCGATAATATTTCCCAGTAATCGCAGCATTCTCTCATTATCATCCGCAATTGCAACATTTAGTTTTTCCATTTCAGCCCTCCTGTGACAAAAATATTTGCATTTTGATGATACTGATTTTAGTGCAAACTTTTTTGTCGAATGACGTCGCTAACTTCCAAACTCTTGTCCTTTTATAATATGATATCCATTTTTTCCGTGTTTTTTTACATAATACAGAGCTTTGTCCGCTATATCGATCAGTTTCTTCTCATCCACAGCCTGTTCCACTCCGATTACTGCATACCCTTGGGAGAGTGTAGTCTTTTTCTCTTTTGCAATGACCTCATTCATCTCTGTTGCTTCTTTGATCTTCGTTTTGATCCGCTCTGCAATCTGTGCAACCTGTTTCTCGTCCCCAGTCTCCATCAATATCACAAACTCATCTCCACCAAATCGGTACGCATGCCCGATATCTTTTGTCGCTGCTTCAATAATGGATGCTACAGACCTTAAGCATCTATCCCCCTCAATATGTCCATAGGTATCATTGTGTTCTTTGAAGTAATCAATATCCAAAACACCTATCGTAATATCCCTGTTCTGCTTTTTCGAAAGAAGATTTTTGATATCCTTTTCCAGAAGATAACGGTTGCCAAGCCCAGTCAATGCGTCGATATGCGACCTCTTTTCTGCGCTTTTCCGCTCCAGTTCCTTTTCACGGAGTGCAATTTTTACATCAATGGCAGCTGCACGCTCCTGATCTGTTTCCTTTTTCTGTTTGTGATAAAGGTCTGCATGCTGCACACATAATTCCACATAACGCTCCCTGTTTCCAGTCTCCAGACAGTAATCCATCCATGATTCGGTCAGAAGCAGCTGGAAATGTATATTATCCATCTTGCTGACGCGTTTTTCAAAGCAGGTAATCACATATTTCCAGTTCTCATACTCTTTCATATTCCGGAACAAATTGCAGATATCCTTCATATCCTCTTCATAATCGGATACATTTTCTGTTTTTTCCGCGTACTCAAGGATATCTCCTATCCTCTGATATACCTCCTCTTTTTTTCCAACATTCCAATAGAGTCTGCACTCCAGAACCAGATAACTGTAATAATATGGATTACTCCAATCAGCCACCTGTTTTTTTGCCTCTTTAATCTTATCTTCGGCAAGCCCATACATCCGCTCTTCAATGTAAGCCTTTGCCAGATTCAGGTAACTAGCCTGTTTCCAGATTTCGTATCGCTTTTCTTTCATGCATTCCGGTTTCTTTAACATATCCACTGCACGCTGGAAATATTCAATTGCCTTACCATTTTGTCTCAGCTGCTGATACCTTGTACCAATATTATTATAAATCAATGCCAGTGTCTGGCTGTATCCATATCTCAATGCCAGTTCCAGTGCATCCAGGTAGTAATCAATGGAAGCATTTTCATTTCCCATAGAAGCATGAATCACTCCTAACAGATTGATACTGAACGTATATGCCAGATAGTTTCCGTTCTTCTTATATAGATAGGATGCATTTTCTCCAAGCTGTATGGCATCTTTTAACCGGTTGTCTGCCAGTGCCTTTCTGGCTTCATCCATATATTTGTCTGCAAGCATTTCGTTATTTTTCTCATCCTGTATCATTCGTTTCACCCACTGTTCGCCATTTTGCATTAATCATAGCACATTTTTGGTGGATTTCAAGAAAAAAAACACGATTGTACCATTCCTAGAACAATCCGTTTGCCGCAATAAACAATACGATAAACGGTAAGATCCACGTAACATAAAATCGTATTTTTGCAGGCATTTTCCAACCATTTCCTGCATTACATTCTTCCAGATAATAAGAAAATCCCCATCCCCGTTTTGACACACAAAACAGCAGGATGATAAGACTTCCAAACGGAAGGATCAGATTGCTGACTAAAAAATCTTCGAAATCCAATATCGTACTGCTCTCTCCCAGAGGATGAATGTTACTAAACACATTAAACCCAAGCACACACGGCATACTGCCGATCGCCAGGACAAAAAAGTTCAGGATGCTTGCCCTTTTCCTGCTGATATGGAACAGTTCCATATTGCACGCTATGATATTTTCCAACACAGCAATAACTGTTGATAATGCTGCAAACGTCATAAACAAAAAGAATAAAATGCCCCAGATACGTCCTCCTGTCATATACTCAAATACCTTCGGTATCGTAATAAAGATCAGGCTTGGCCCACTGTCGGTCGGAATGTCGTAGGAAAAGCAGGCAGGAAAGATGATGAGCCCCGACATCAGAGCAACAAATGTATCTAATATTGTGATCTGAATACTTTCACTTAATAAGCCTCTGTCCTTTCCGATATAGCTGCCAAAGATCATCATAGACCCCATTCCAAGACTTAACGTAAAGAAGCTCTGGTTCATCGCTGCGATCAGCATGGAAAAGAACCCCACCTCCTTTACCCGTTCAAAATCCGGGATCAGATAATAGGAAACTCCCTCCCATGCCCCAGACAGTGTCAGACTGTGAACCGCAAGGACTAAGATCAGACCTAGCAGGATCAGCATCATCCATTTTGTGATACGCTCTACGCCATTCTGTAATCCAAGGCTGCACACCAGCACTGCGGTCACGACAACGGCAAGCATCCACACGGTCATCTGTACCGGATCTGCCATCACTTCGGAAAAAAGCTGTTTTGTATCACTGACTCCCTGCATGCTGCCGGACGCATATTTAAAAAAATACCCCAACATCCAACCAGCAACCGTAGTATAGAAAAAGAGAAGGATATAGTTGCCGATCCAGGCTATCCTGCCATGAATGTGCCACTTTGTTCCCGGCTTTTCCAGTTTGTAATAAGCGCAGGCAATACTTGCTTTTGCCGCTCTTCCCACTGCAAGTTCCATCGTCAGGATCGGGACACCGAATGCAACCAGAAACAACAGGTAAAACAGGACAAAAAATCCTCCTCCATAATACCCTGCTACATAAGGAAATCTCCACACATTTCCAATTCCGATCGCACATCCGGCACTGATCAGGATAAACCCCAGCCGGCTGTTAAAATTTTCTCGCTCCATACTGCTCTCCTTACTTCGTACATTTTCACTTTAAAGATATCTTTTCATCTGTTTTCAATCTGGATCTGCTCCTCTAAAAACTTTGCGGCATCCATAACACAATCATTACATTCCCTCAGGACGGTTCCACTCTCTATGCCCTTTAATTCCTTGCAGATCACGGAACCGTTCTGTTCTTTAAACTTTGAAATGATTGCTCTTGAATCTGCAAATGTCTTTGCCGGATCATCATTTAACAGTCCAAGGATGACTGCCGCACCTGCGATCGCTCCGCAGGATGCCTCCATGGTTCCCATCCCTACGGCAAACCCCTGTGTGATCTTTCGCATCGTTTCCTCATCCACACCAACCAGATCACAATAGGTACATGCCACTGCCTGTGCACAGTTATAGCCGCTTCGTTTTTTATTGACTGCTTCCTGTATTCTTGATTCCATATAGACTCCTTTTCGTTTTATTCTCCATCCCATCCATATTTTTGCAGGTCCACCCTGCCATCTGTCACTTCAATCCCATCCGCACGCAGCCGCTTTGCCTGTTCGCATGCTCCGCCAAATGCAAATTCTCCTGACAGTTCTCCCTTTGCATTGACCACCCGGTAGCACGGGATTTGTCCGGGATCCGGATTTTTATGTAGTGCATTGCCGACCGCCCGTGCCATTTTTGCATCTCCGGCAAGGGCTGCAATCTTTCCATAGGTCGCAACCTTTCCTTTTGGAATCTTCTTTACTGCCTCATAGATGCGTTTCGTCGGGCTGTCCGTGACCCGGTCATAGCTTTCTGCTATCATCCGTTTGATATCATCATCCGGAATACTCCCATCCAGAAGGATGGTATTCCAGTGCTCCTTATTCTGATGATAGCCCGGAATGACGGATGTGTATGCGTTTCTCCAGAAATCTCTCCACTCCGGATCCACCTTTACATTCATGCAGATCACTCCGTCTTTTTCATATACCCATAAAAAAGCTTTTTTGCTTCCCTTTACCCGCACCAGTTCCCAGTTTGGATCATGGAACGGAGCCTCTTTATAAGTATCCGGGAATGATAAGCCATATTCCAATGCCTCTTTCCTTGTTTTCATCTTTTTCTTCTCAACCCACTTTCTTAAATCCATTATCCCTTATTCTGTTCTATCATATTTTCGATAAAAATACCATACCCTCTGGTCGGGTCGTTGATAAAAACATGCGTCACTGCCCCTATGATCTTATCATTCTGGATGATCGGACTGCCGCTCATCCCCTGTACGATTCCGCCGGTCAGTTCTAAAAGTTTGGGATCTGTGACACGGAACAGGATGCCTTTGTTCTCTTCGGTGTTGCTGTAGTCCATGCTCTCGATATTGATCTCATAGGACTGAAGTTCCCCATTTAGTGAGGACAGCACATAAGCAGTTCCGGTATGGATATCCTGCTTATAGGTCACTTCATAGTTTTTTCCGGTCTGTAACAGGTTCAGATTGCCATTTAAACTTCCGTAGATCCCGATCGGCGTATTTTTTTCGATCGTGCCAAGCCGCGCCAACTCCCGGTACTCGATCACACCGGAAAGTTCTCCGGGCTTTCCGCTCGCCCCCTTCTTGATCCCGATGATATTGGCATGATAGATCGAACCCCGCTCCAGACTCATCAATGTTCCGGTTTCTCCGTCGCTGACCGCATGTCCGAGTGCCCCATAATTTCCCGACTCATCATAATAAGTCAGTGTTCCGACTCCGGCGAGGTCATCCCTGACCCAGATCCCAAGCATATATTTTCCCGTAGCACTCATTGCCGGTTTCAGACTGACCTCCATATAGGAGCCATTGCGGATGATCCCCAAAATCTCCTTTTTCTCTCCATAAGCGTTGATCTTTTCGACCAGTTCCTCTTTCTCTTCTATCTGCTGTCCGTTGATGCTGACAATATAATCGCCTTTTTTTACCCGGTTTTCTGCCGGTTTTACGAGTCCATCCGCCCTGGTATCCACCTCGCCCGTTCCAACGATCAGCACCCCCCTGGTCTTTACATAGATTCCAATTGGCATGCCACCCGCATAGACCGACTTCGGTTCTATCATCACAACCTCAATCTCTTTTACCGGGAAAATACCAAACAGCTTACAGGTCACCATGTAAGAGGGCATCGTTTCTCCGTCTATCCCCTTTATCGTGTTCTCAAACACTTCCTTGCTCTCTTCGTTTAAGACCATACGTACCGGCACATCAAAATCATAGGTCAGTTTTTCTCCCATTTTTACATAGATCTGGTCCGGTACCGCATTTTGAAATGTCTTTCCGGCGAACAGCACGACCAGAAAAAAGCCCAAAAATGTAAATTGACGTATTACCCTTTGATTTTTTTGCATACCTGCCGCCCCCTGCTTTCTATTATTATCAACGAAAACACACCTTGCACGGTTCTCATTTTTCACTAAAAAAAGAAGATACCATACGGTACCTTCTTTTATTATGTGGCATATTCTGTTTTTCAACCTTGTTTTCTGATGTCAGTTCCTTCCAATTTTATTTCTGATAACAGGTCTGCAAGCAAAGCGTGTCATCTATTGTTTTTTGGAGGCTGCAAGGCGTTTCATCTCTTTCGCGCTTTCCCGCACGGTATCGGTAATCTCTACACCGCCAAGCATACGGGATAATTCCTCTATGATCTCATCGTCCTTTAATCTGTGGATGGTCGAGATCGTGCTGTTATCTTTTACTGATTTTTCGATCAGATAATGTGCATCTGCCATCGCTGCGATCTGCGGCAGATGTGTGATGCAGATGATCTGATGCGTTCTTCCCAGCACATTCATCTTTTCTGAAACCATCTGTGCAGTCCTTCCACTGATCCCGCTGTCAATCTCATCAAAGATCAGTGTCTCTACGGCATCCTGATCTGCCAGTACAGTCTTGATTGCTAACATGATACGGGACAGTTCTCCACCGGATGCAACTTTTCCAAGCGGTTTTACCGGCTCTCCGGGATTGGTGGAGATCAGAAACTGTGCATCGTCATATCCGTTTGCTGTATAGCCATCCAGCCGGTCAAATTTCATTTCAAAGACCACGTCTAAGAAATTCAGGTCACGCAATGCCCCGGTAACGGAAGCCACCAGTGTTTTGGCATATTTCTGCCGCACAGCAGACACTTTTTTGCAGGCTGTATCCAGCTGTTTTTTTGCTTCCCCGGTCTGCTGTTTTAGTGAAGCCAGATAGTTGTCATAATCTGCCAGCTGTTCCAGCCGCTTCTTTTTTTGTTCATATAATTCTAAAACAGCTGTGATGGTCGCGCCATATTTGGATTTCAGATGGTTGACATCATTGAGCCGCTGTTCGATCTGATAAAAGGTCTCCTCGTCAAACTCCGCATCTTCCATATAATCTGCGATCTCACGGTTAAAATCGTTGAGCAGGTTATCGATCTCCAGTAGCTGCTGCTCTAAGTTTTCAATCTTTTCATCATAGGAAGAAACGCTTCCCAGCTCCCGCAACGCACGACCGGTCAGCTCGGATGCCTGATCCATGCCACCGGTACACTGGTATGCCGTGCCGAGTGCCTCCATGATCTTTTTGCCATTGACAAACCGCTTATAATCTGCCTCTAATTCCTCGTCTTCGCCTTCTCTTAAATTTGCCTCCTCGATCTCATGCACTTCAAATTCGAGCAGGGAAAGTTCTCTGCCTCGTTCTTCTAATCCCACGTCTGCCTCTTTTAATTCCTGCTCTAATTTCCGGTAGGCTTGATAGGCAGATGCCACTTTTTCTTTGAGTGGTGCAAGCTCCTCTTTGGCATAATCGTCTAAAATCTCCAGATGTTTCTTTTTGGAAAGCAGGGACTGATGTTCATGCTGTCCGTGAATGTCGATCAGAACGGATGCGATCTCCTTCATCTTAGATGCCGGTACGCTCTCTCCGTTTACCTTTGCAACACCTCTCGCTGCTGTGATCTTACGGCTTAGTATGACCTGATCATCCTCCAGATAGACATCCATTGCGGCAAGCAGTTCCTTTTGCCGCTCATTTACGGAAAAGATCAGTTCCACGAGCGCATTCTGATCTCCATCCCGCAGCATTTCTTTTTGTATCTTTTCCCCCAGTGCCAGGTTGATCGAACCAATAATGATTGACTTTCCCGCACCGGTCTCCCCGGAAAGAATGTTCAGCCCCTCGTCAAAATCCACTTCCGTCTCATCGATCAACGCTAAGTTTTTCACATGTAGATTTTGTAACATATATTCTCCTTCTACTCTCCCTGTTGCTTTCTATTCCTCTGCAATCTTTCTGAACCGTCCCATCACGCGGATCGCATCCTCGTTGGAACGGATGGCACACATGATCGTATCATCTCCTGCAATACAGCCCAAGATCTCATACATGTGCATGGCATCTATGGCTGCTGCCACAGCCATTGCCATTCCGGATACAGTCTTGATGACTAAGATATTCTGCGCCACATCCATGGAAACAAAGCCGTCGTGAAAGACACGCTTGTACTTTCTTGACATATCCTCCCCGGTCTCCTGCAGGGCAACATATTTCTGTCTTCCATTGCTCATGGCAACCTTAGTCAGCTTTAATTCACGTATGTCTCTCGAAACAGTCGCCTGTGTCACCTGAAATCCTTCTTTTTCCAGGTAATCAGACAGTTCTTCCTGCGTCTCGATATCATTTTTTTGGATCAGTTCCAGCATCTTTGCCTGTCTTTTGGTCTTCATACCTTTCTCACTCTCCATAGCCTGTGCATTGTTTATGTGTAAGCCTGCATCTTTTTGCGTAAGATCTCAAGAAAACTCTCTTTCCTCAGCTTACAGATTTTGGCTGTATCTGTTGCCCGATGTACGATAAAGCGGTCTCCCACTTCTAATTTCACTGCATTGTTGCCATCAAAACTGACTTCCACCATCTCATCCTTCTGCGAACGTCTTTTCCCGATCTCGACCATCACCTCATCCTCGGCACCGATCACGATACTTCTGGAATTTAAGTTGTGCGCATTGATCGGTGTGATCAGGATCATCTGCGCTTTCGGATCCACGATCGGCCCGCCGGCTGACATATTGTATCCGGTGGAACCGGTCGGTGTCGACAATATGATCCCATCCGCATGAAATGTATTTAAATATTCGCCATTGACATAAACGATCAGATTGACCACTGACAGCGAACCGGTTCTATGGATCACGATATCGTTTAATGCAACGCTTGCCGCCACCTTGCTCTCTGCCTTGATCCCATAACCATCTAACATCATGCGTTCTTCTATCATGCAGTTATCTGCCATCAGAAGATCGACCGCCATAAAGGCATCTTTGCGTTCCAGCTCACAGAGATAACCAAGCGTTCCTAGGTTGATCCCGATTAGCGGCAGTCTGCTCTTTACCAGTGCCGATGCGGCACGGATCAGGGTTCCATCTCCGCCTAATACCAGAACACACTCGGTCTCTTCCGGGATTTCTGACTCCTTTGGGGCAGCCTTATTTGCTTCCTCTCCATTACTGACAAAGATCAGGGCACTTCCACCTTTTTCTTCGATATAAAGTTTTAGCTTTTTCGTTAATGTAAGTCCCTCATCCTTAAAGGAGTTGGTGATCAGTAAAAAATGTTTCATGCCTATTTGTCCAATTCACCGTGTGCCGCCTCTACCACTGCCTTGACATCTATCTCGGATGCACTGCCCGTTTCGGCTTTTTTAATATATACCAGATACTCGATATTTCCCTCCGGTCCCTTGATGGGAGAATATTCCAGATTTAATACCACAAAGCCGATGGATACTGCATAATCAATGACTTTGCAGATAACTTCCTCGTGGACAGATTTTTCGCGTACCACACCTTTTTTCCCGACTTTTTCCCTGCCTGCCTCAAACTGTGGTTTGATCAGACAGACCATCTCGCCGTCGTCCTGCAGCAGGTTGCGTGCCGGCTCCAATACTTTCGTAAGGGAAATAAAAGAAACATCCACGGATGCAAAATCCAGCCGGTCTGCGATATCTTCCGGTGTAACATAACGGATGTTTGTCTTTTCCATACAGACAACCCGTTCATCCTGACGCAGTTTCCATGCAAACTGTCCATATCCTACATCCACCGCATACACCTTTTTTGCTCCGTTCTGCAGCATACAGTCTGTAAATCCACCGGTCGATGCCCCGATGTCCATACAGATCTTGTCAGTCAGTTCTATGCCAAAATGTGTCATCGCCTTTTCGAGTTTCAATCCTCCGCGGCTGACATATTTGAGTGTATTTCCCTTGATCTCTATGTTGGCATTGACATCAAAAGAAGAACCCGCTTTATCTTCTCTCTGATTTTCTACAAATACATTGCCTTCCATGATCATGGCTTTTGCCTTCTCACGGGAAGGTGCAAGCCCTCTGTTTACCAGTAAAACATCTAATCTCTCTTTCAATCAGTTCTGTTCCTTTCTTCTGCCGGTGCGATCCGGGATAAGATCCCTTCTGTCACGGTCTCGCTGTCGATCCCCACTTCTTTGTAGAGAATCGCAACATTTCCATGCTCAATATATTCATCTGGAATGGCAACATTCCAGATATCGATTTCGGCATGACATTCATTGTAAAATGAAGTGACATGCTCTCCAAAGCCACCATATTTTACATTTTCTTCCATTGTTACGATCAGTTTGTGATTGTTCGTGATCTCACGCAGAGTATCTTCATCCAGCGGTTTTGCAAATCTGGCATTGATCAGACTGCAGGAGTATCCCTGTTCCTTGAGGGAATGTCTGACCTGCTCTGCCACTTTTACCATCGAACCGATCGCAAACAATGCAATTTCACTTTCTCTGTATATCCATTCACTTTTTCCTAATGAAATCGGACTGCGATATTCGCGTAAACCGTCGTATGCCTCTCCTCTTGGATATCTTACCGCAATCGGAGCAGGAAAATCAACTGCATATTTAATCATATCTGACAATTCCCATTTATTTTTTGGTGCCATGATCGTCATGTTCGGGATATTGGATAAATACGACAGATCAAAAATTCCCTGATGGGTCTCTCCGTCACTTCCCACCAGCCCAGCACGGTCAATCGCAAAAACGACCGGCAGATTCTGGATGCACACATCATGTAAGATCTGGTCATAGGCACGCTGTAAAAAGGAAGAATATACCGCAAAGATCGGTTTTAATCCTGCCGCCGCAAGCCCTGCCGCAAAAGTCACCGCATGCTGTTCCGCAATTCCAACATCAAAGAAACGATCCGGAAACATATTATGAAACCGCTTGAGCCCGGTTCCGTCCGTCATTGCCGCTGTGATCGCAACGACCTTATCGTCACGGTCTCCGAGTTTTCGCATCACGGTTGAAAAAATATCGGTATAGTTTGCCTTTACCCGCGGTGTCTTCGGAAGTCCTGTCTCAATGTCAAACGGTTCGGTTCCATGAAATCTCGCCGGATGCCGCTCCGCTGGCAGATAACCTGCACCTTTATGTGTCAGCACATGGATCAGTACCGGTCCATCCACATGGGATGCCTCCCGCATCAGCCTTGTAATGCCTTTGATATCGCTTCCATCGACCGGACCAAGATAGATGATGCCCATCTCTTCAAACAACATTCCCGGAATAAAAAGCTGTTTTATGCCGCTTTTCGTTCTGCGGATCTTCTCTACAACTTTATCTCCGTATACCGGGATCTTATTCAGGGAATTCATGACCCCTAATTTAAGATCCCGGTACACATCTGCGGTCCGAAAACCGGAAAGGTACGTCGACATTCCGCCCACATTTTCTGAGATTGACATATTGTTATCGTTTAATATAATGATAAAATTTGACTTCAACTGCGCTGCATTGTTAAGTGCCTCAAACGCCATACCGCCGGTCAGTGCACCATCTCCGATGACAGAAACCACTTTATAGTCCTCTCCTGTGATCTCCCTTGCACTGGCAAGTCCAAGTCCCGCTGATATGGAAGTTGAACTGTGTCCTGTCTCAAAACAGTCACAGGGGCTTTCCTTTCTCTTTGGGAAACCGCTCATCCCGCCATATTTGCGCAGTTCGTCAAATCCATCTTTACGTCCGGTTAAGATCTTATGCGTGTATGACTGATGTCCCACATCCCAGATCAGCTTATCCTTTGGAAAATCCAGTGACAGATGAAGTGCCATTGTCAGTTCCACAACCCCCAGATTGGATGCAAGATGTCCACCGGTTACCGATATCTTTTCTATTAGAAATTCACGGATCTCCGATGCAAGAATTTGCAGTTCTTCCTCTGACAGCTCCTTGATGTCATTTTCTTTTTTTATCTTATCTAATACCATACAGAGTACCTCTGTTTCCTCGATTGATTTTTACTTATCCCGCGCGATCAGATACGAAAGCAGCTCTGTTAAGAATTCATTTTTTCCGCTGAGGCTTTCCACCAGTTTGATTGCTTCAGTTGACAATGCTTTCACATCATCCTTCGCTTTTTCGATGCCCTCATAGGTAACATAGGTCACCTTATGATTCTTCTCATCGCTTCCAATCGGTTTTCCCAATACTTCCATCGTACTTGTCACATCTAAGATATCATCCTGTATCTGAAATGCAAGGCCGACTTTTCCTGCCGCCTGCTCAATGATCTTTTGTTCTTCCTCCGTGGCATCTGCCAAAACAGCCCCGATCAGCATAGAACTCTCGATCAGTGCACTAGTCTTTAACCGGTATATAAAGTCCAGCCTGTCCTTGGTCATATCTGTCGTATTTTCCGATTCGACATCTACCACCTGGCCGCCGACCATGCCATAGATCCCTGCCTTTTTTGCCAGAATCTGCATTGCTCTTCCGATTGCCGGATTGGCAGGATCCAGATCAAATGCCTGCGTTGCTGTCTCAAATGCCAGATTCAAAAGTGCATCACCTGCCAAAATCCCCATTGCCTCGCCATAGACTTTCCAGGTAGTCTCCTTGCCACGGCGGTATTCGTCGTTGTCCATTGCAGGCAGATCATCATGTACCAGAGAGTAGGTGTGGATCATTTCGATCGCAGCCATAAATGGCTCGATCACGCGTTCTGCTCCACCAAACATCCGGTAAGTCTCCTGCATGAGCATTGGTCTTAAACGTTTTCCCCCTGCCAGTACACTATAATTTACTGCTTTTAAAATCGTCTGCTGGTAGCCCTCTTCTTTTGGCAGATAACCACCTATGATATGTTCGATCTGTTCTATTCTCTTCTGATATTCTGCCTGAAACTCCATACAAATACTTCCTCCACACTCTGTTTAGAACGCTTCCAGTTCGCCTTCCTGATTTAATACCTGCATCTTCTTTTCGACTTCATCCAGCATCTGGTTACACTCTTTTAAGATCTGTACGCCATTCTGATACAATGCGAATGAGTCTTCCAGTGCGATCTCGGGCTGTTCCATTTTTGCTATGATCTCTTCTATCTTAGAAAAATTATCTTCTAACGTTACTGTCTTTTTCATTGATTCCTTCCTCACAGTGCACTTCTGTCACCTCTGCCTGAAGCGTTCCATGCAAAAGATGAATGGACAGCTTCTCTCCTACCGCAGTCTGTGCCGCATCCGTCAACGCCACGCCATTCTGATCTGCCACATAGGAATATCCCTGACTCAGTTTCTTAGTCGGAGACAATCCATCCAGCTGCCCTGCAAGCAGTGCCAGTTTATGATGCCGCATCAAAATCTGCTGCTCCATCCTGCCTTTTAATTTTTCCTCTAAGTCCACTGCATAGTTACGATTCTCACGCAATTTTGCTGCCGGACTGACCAGTTTCAAACGAGCCTTATCATTGGCTATCCTCATCTGTGTCTCATTTTTTTTCGCATTCATCAGGGTATCCAGCCGGTTCTTCCAGATGTACATCTGCTCTTTTGCCGCATGATGATCAAATACTGCCAGTTCTGCTGCCGCGGATGGAGTCGGTGCCCGAAGATCTGCCACATAATCTGCGATCGTCGTATCGGTCTCATGCCCTACTGCGGAAATGATCGGGGTCTGACACTCAAAAATAGCACGCGCCACTTCCTCTTCGTTAAACGCCCACAGATCTTCCATGGAGCCACCGCCTCTGCCGACGATGATCACATCCACTCCATAGAAATCAAGTGCACGGATCCCATTGATAATGCTCGGCACTGCACCCTCCCCCTGCACTAATGCAGGATATAAAATAAGCTGCACATAAGGATTTCTCCTTGCAGAGATATTGCGGATATCCTGTATCGCCGCTCCGGTAGGTGCGGTTACCACTCCGACCGTCCTCGCATACTTTGGAATGGGCTGTTTATATTCTTCTGCAAACATGCCCATTTCTTCTAATTCCCGTTTTATCGCTTCGTATCTCTGGTAAAGATTTCCCGTACCATCCAGCACGATCTCTTTTGCATAGAGCTGATATTTTCCGTCTCTTTCGTACACCTCTACCGAGCCGGTCACTATTACATCATCTCCAACCTGCATCGGAAAGGAAAGTCCCTTGCGGTTTCCGGCAAACATGACTGCCTGGATCACTCCGGTCTTGTCCTTTAACGTAAAATAAATGTGCCCGGAATCGTGATATTTACAGTTGGAAACCTCTCCGCGGATGCTGATATACGGCAGCATGAAATCCTGTGCAAACATATTTTTGATATATGTATTGACCTGTCCTACGGAATATATATTTTTTTTCATACTAATTTTGCCAGAATACCATTGACAAACGCCGGTGAATCATCCGTACCATATTTTTTCGCAAGTTCGACTGCTTCGTTGATTGCTACCTTGACCGGTATGTCTTCGTATTTCATCTCATAGACTGCAAGACGGATCAAGGTAAGGTCTACTTTGCCCATTCGCCCTGTCTTCCATCCCTCGGATACTTCATTGACCGACGCATCAATCTCTTCCATATGTCCGATCATGTTGCGGCATTTCTCTGTTATATAAGCGGTATCCTTCTCACTCCATGTCTCCTCTTCACTTCCGGCGGCTGCGATCTGCTGCAGCATATCCTCCATGTCATGAAATTCTACACGGAATAGCATTTTAAACACCTGTTCTCTTTGTTCTCTTCTTGTCATCTCAATCCTTTCTTGGAAAGAAAAAGGATGTCGCAACGACATCCTCTTTTTCTCTTCCAAAAGCATTATTTATTGTTGCCCATGTCCACACTTGCGATACGGATGTTCACAACGGATACTTCCAATCCTGTCATATTTTCAATCGCATTTTTTACTCTGTCCTGCACTTTTGCAGATACCTCAGGAATGGCATAGCCATATGAGATATTCAATGCAACATCAACTGTTACCTTGTCTTCTGAAACTTCGACCCGAATCCCTTTTGAGAGGTTCTTCATACCGAGCTTACTTACCAGTTCATTTGTAATGTTGCCAGCCATGGAACCCACACCCTCAACTTCGGTTGCGGCAAGTCCCGCAATGATGGCAACTACTTCATCTGCAATCTTCACTTCTCCTAAATTACCATCCTTTATCTTAAATGATTTTCTGTCCTCACCCATTGCCAAATGCCTCCTAAGTGATATTATGTGACTATTATAACAGACTATTCCCCTTTTGAAAACCAAAAATGTATTAATTTTTATTTTAATTTGCCTATGGTTTCTGTGAAACAGGCTTTCATGTATCACTATAATGATAACGGCAAGCCAATATATACACATTCTCATCATCTATCTTATAGATCAGCCTATCCTTATCATTTACCCGCCTGCTCCAGAAACCTGCCAGATTCCCTGTCAATGGTTCTGGCTTTCCAATTCCATCATTTCCGTTTCTGCATATATCTTCAATCAGACTGTTTATTTTCTTTAGTGTTTTCCTATCCTCTGTCTGCCAATAAACATAGTCTTTCCAACCATTATCGGTAAAAACTTTATTCATCCGCAGACACCTCCACCAGCTTATGCATCGAAACATTTCCTTTATCCAGCTGTGCTTTGGACTCCATTAACCAGTCATAATTTGCCTTATTCCCCATGACATAAACATTTTCCATGAGGTTGTTGTATGCTTCCTCAGACAGCATAACTACATTCTTATTATTTTTTCGTGTCACAATCATTGTTTCAAAATCATCTGTAACTTTGTCCATGTATGTTTTCATGTTATCTCGCAAGGTTGTATAATTTACTGCTAACATAATAACACCCCCTAATCAGCGTACGATTTTCTGTACTTTTATTATAATGTACGATTTATTGTACGTCAAGTTGCTATCTTATTTTATGTTGGAAGGAATAAAATATTCCTGGCACATTTATAATATGTCCATATCCTTTCATTTGAACATATGTTTTGTTTATGTTATACTTTTATTGTATAATTGAACAGAAAGCAGGATATGACTTTCCGATTATTTGATGCCCTCTAGTTTGCAAAGGAGGGGGATGCCCTATGAACACGCTTGAAGTTTTAACTTTAGTGCTCGTAATTTTTGCGGCTCTGTCTTACATAGGCAATCATAATAACAAAAAGAAATAGCATCCTCTACGGCTCAATGTGAAGGATGCTATTCTTTATAGTTTCACTTAACTGAGGGCAAATCGGAGTCTGGTCCTATGTCAAGATTTAGTACAAGTTAAAATGAGAAACTTTTCCCATTTTAACCC
>OIYO01000190.1_pt1 | contig 61797 bp, 69 predicted proteins | sample 1588191 | NCBI WGS metagenome assembly OIYO01 (sample SAMN03283275) | human gut metagenome | biome: human-associated habitat; material: feces | host: Homo sapiens | place: Peru | collected 2012 | reverse complement strand
TATGGCAATGCTAAGGTCTATGGCATTGCTAAGGTCTATGACTATGCTGTGGTCTATGGCATTGCTAAGGTCTATGACTATGCTGTGGTCTATGGCAATGCTAAGGTCTATGGCAATGCTAAGGTCTATGACAATGCTAAGGTCTATGACAATGCTGAGGTCCGTGGAGATGCTTTTGTCTATGGCAATGCTAAGGTCTATGACAATGCTAAGGTCTTTGGCAAAGCTGAGGTCCGTGGAGATGCTAAGGTCTATAAAAATAGCGATTACATTGTATTCAAAAATTGGTGGAGCAGTGGACGATATTTCACGTGGACACGTAGTAATAAGATGTGGAAGGTAGGCTGCTTTTATGGCAATGGTGAAGAGCTAATAAAGAAAGCTTATGCTGATAGCGAAGAAAGCGGAAGAGAATACGAACGCGTGGTTAAATACGTGGAGAGCATCCTTGCTGACGAGTTTAACAAATAAACTAACAAAATGGAAGTAGAAATCACATCATATATTGAAGATACCGACATTATTCAGTCTGTTTCAGAATACCAACAATCAAAAGTGCTTGAAAATATATTTGAAGAATGCACTGAAGAGCAACAACAGAGATTTATCAGCAATCTTGATGATTCTTACCTCATAGAAGAATTAGAAGAAAGAGGTTTTACAATAATTAAAAAAACGAACAACAATGGATAACAAAGTATTTGACTTTCACGAAATCAAAACCTTTGCAGATGCTTGCATGCGTTTAGGAATTAGTGCAGAATCTCTGCAAGCAGATTCGTTAGGCGATGTAGAAGCATTATTGCAAGCAAATGCTTTCTACAGGCTGCTTATCATTCAAAAGGCTATGAACAATGGCAAGTGGCGTGATAAGTATGGCTGGAGCTATTACCCTTACTGGGAGTTCTATTCAAAGAAAGAAATGGAGCGCATGAGTGAGGAGGAGAAGCAGAGAAATGGTATTAGACAACTCCTCTCCTGTGCTGCTGCGAATATTGCGGAGTATGCGGGTGTCAGCGGTGCGTTTGCGGATTTTCGTGATACGACTGCGTATTTTCGTAATGGGGCTTTGTATACGGATTCTGGTTTCCCCTTATGCTTTAACAACAAAGAAGCTGCACTCTACGCAGCCAATCAGTTTGAAGATTTGTTCTTCCAGTACTACGGAATTAAAGTAAAAGCGTAACATAACTAAAAACAATATGAAACAACGAATGTTCTATTTCGGGACGAATGGTTGTGCTGGGCATTATGCTTTTCCTATCAATTCAGATTTGCCTGATGTAAAAAGTGACGATGGGCGCGTTTCGATGATGCTATGCTTATTTGGATAAGAAAATATGGCACTTATAGCCAAGCAAAATTATTCGGTTCTGAGTGGTCTGTGTATGCAGTTCCTTACTCGGTTGATGATGCACGCGGTGGTTGTCACACTGATTTTCTGTGGGAAGGCGAGCACACTAAAGAAGAAATGGAGGCATATATTAAGCAAAATGCTTTTCTTCGTAGGCAGTTCCGTTTTAAGCTTGAAGCCAACATGGTAAATCGTGGAGACATTGTTCATGCGTCAGACGACTCTCTCGTCTTAATTCATCACATTGGTACAGAAGGAGAAGTTTATTATGAAGCCTATGCTGACAATGCTCGTGGACGACTGCAATATGAACCGTACACTTATCATTACGGATTCATAACAAGTTGCTATCCAGCTACCGAAAAGCAAAAGCTTTGGCTAATGGACTGGATTGAAGCAAATGAATGAATGGTCTTACAATAAAAACAAGAAACAATGAATATTGCAGAAATATTGAAAAATTGCCCAAATGGAACAAAACTATATAGTCCAATACATGGTGAATTAAGCTTAGCGGGTGCTCCGATTACAACGCCTTCTACATATCCTATATATTGTTATGTCATAAGTAGTGGAAAAGTAGTTAGTTTTACAAAAGATGGTAAAAGTAATATAACAGATGCTGAGCTTACACTTTTCCCATCCAAGACACAACGCGATTGGAGCAAGTTTGGAGTGACTAACCAAGTAACTGACACACAACCGAAACATCAGTTCAAGCCGTTCGATAAAGTTCTTGTGCGAGATAGAGATGATAGAAAATGGGGGTGTGACTTTTTTTGTCACTTAGGTGATAAGGAGGGCGTTTTTGTTTGCATTAGCTCATGGTGGAGGCAGTGTATTCCCTATGAGGGTAACGAACACTTACTTGGAACAACAAAAAAACCAGAAGAATGACACGAACAACATTTAAGAGAGTACCCTTCAACCTTGAACTTGCAAAGAAAATAACGAACGTGGAGGTTAAAGGGCACATCGTTACGCGAGACGGACGCCAAGCAAGAATTATTTGCTTTGACAGAAAGGAAAATGAAGATATTTTTGACCCGCCCAAAAACATAGTTGCGCTTGTGACGAATAAAGACGGAAGTGAAGGTGTGTTCTCGGTTAGAGATGATGGTATGATTCTTCTTAATGAAGAAACAGACTATGACCTCCTAATCGAAGTCCCTACTTACAACCGCGACTATTCAAACTTTATCCCACAAAAGTGGCAACCTTGTTTGGTGAGAGAATCAATTTATGACCATTGGAAAGTAAGAGTTTGTGCTGATAACAAGCAACAAGTAACATTCTATGATAGTAGTAATTGTTGTAGTGGAGACATTCTGTGGGACTTCAAACTACCACTCTCCAAAATTACCGAACGCTTGATAGGAACCACCAAGAGCTACGAGCAGTTGATTAAAGAGCTTGACGAAAATGAGCAAAATTAAATCATGTGACGGGCAAGGCTGCAAGGAGCGCAAGCTTTGTTTGCGCTTTGCCCTGTCGCATACTGAGCATGATAAAAGCAACATCTACAAGGCTTGCTATTACACAAGGCCGAACGGGCGCGACTGCCCGATAATGATTAAACAGAAAACAATATAGGAAATGAGCGAAAAACGTGTTAAAGCCTACCTCGCTACTGACTTTGACGGAAGCAGCGCACTATACTTCAGCAAACCTAAATGCTACCAAACGAGCGATGGAAGCGTGTTTTTCTACAGCAGTCTTGGAAGTGCTTATATCGGTAAGGAGTTACTTGCTGATGTTAAGCCACAGCCAAACGAAATGATAGAAGTAGAAATAGTTATTAACAAGAAAAACAATTAAAATCATGACGAAACTTTTTGTTGAGGGATTAAAAGAATGGTATGAAATATTGGACAATGCCATACAAAACTCTGACCATACGGATTTTGAGCAGTGCTATTCGGCACTTGCTGAATTGTGCGAGCGCGCTCTGTGCGGCTTAGATAAATACAAGGGAGTGGCCTCTGTGCCTGACCGAATAAAGATGTTCGACAGAGATATGAAGTATGTGCGAGGTCTTATGAACAAGGAGGAGGAGAAAGCCTACCTCGATGCTGAAATGAAGCGCACATACAAGCTTTTTGGTAAGGACAAAGAAGAGGAGGGAAAGGCATGATAACGATAATTTCTACTGCTGTGTGGTTCGTTTATGGTGCGTACATGGCTTACATTGCTGGCAAAGAACATGGCTTCTACAAGGGCCGCAGCGAGGCTTACAGAGAATTTGGGCACATTATCGAACATTATAAGAATTTAGCTGATGCAAAGAACACCGCAACAAAGGGCGCGTGAGGCTGCAGACCGAATACGCTGTGACGAGTGTGGCGAGCAGCGCACTTGCACGCCACTGATGGCAAAGGCCTGCCTTAAGGGTTTTATTTGTGGATATGTGGAGGCAGAGAAACTATCAGGCAGCGATAGAAGGAACACTTACCAATTCATAGGTTGGACGAGAAGCCATGATCCATCGGGGAGAGTAATACGTTACCACTTAAAACAAGTGTGCAACACACTTACCTCCCATTGTGGAAAAGGCAGTTACAATGCGAGAACAATGTCTAATACAACTCCTTACGTATTGATAGAATATGAAATTTAAATCCAAAAAGCAAACTTACACTTTCGGTATATATTCTGTGGGTGGTAATATTATCCACACCTTGAAAGCAAACTACTACAAAATGGGAGTTGCCAACTTACTACAAAGAGAACGTAATGGATTGCGAGCGTAGGGAATACTCATAGAATATGAATTTTAAAAGAACATGATAGCTAAGATATATCCTAACGGACACGCAGAGTTAAACGGCAAGCAGCACCCCGTTCGTTACTTCGACATTCGCAAACTTACTGAACGAGAATGCTTGCGGTTAATGGACGTAAGCGCAAAAGATATTGACACGCTAACTTCTTGTCCCAAACTTACACGTTCCGCTCTTTACAAAATGGCAGGGAACTCTATTGTGGTAAGTTGTCTTTATCACATATTCAAGAATATCTATTGTGGTAGTAAGTCAGAGCCTTCACTATTTGATGAAACAAACTTTCAAGTTTCACCACCACAGACCATTAGAATGGTTACACTTTGCTCTGGTTATGATAGTCAAGTAATGGCCATGCAAAGACTTGCTCACAAGTTAAACAAGAGTGTAGACCTTGTATTTTGGTCGGAGTTCGACCCTGACAGCAACAAGCCACAAAACGAACAACCTTCCGTAATAGCACATAACACATTGTTTCCTCAGTGGTCAGAACGCAACCTTGGTGATATGACTAAAATTGATTGGGATAGCGTTGAATGCAAAGAAGAAATTGATATGTTAACTTACTCGACACCTTGCACGTCTATTTCCCAAGCAGGACGAAGAGAGGGCATTGCTAAAGGTAGCGGAACACGTTCATCTATCCTATGGTATACAGAGAATGCTATCCGCGCACTTAGACCTAAATTCTTACTACAAGAGAACGTAAAAGCACTATGCAACAAGGTTAACGCTCCACATTTCAACCAATGGCGACAAGTATGCAATGATTTGGGGTATGATAATTATTGGGCAGTGCTAAACGCTAAAGACTATGGTGTTCCACAAAACAGAGAACGTGTGTTCATGCTTTCAGTTCGTAGGGATTTAGGATTACAAACCTATCATTTCCCGAAGCCTTTCCCACTTCAAGGTAAGGTTGCTGACGTTCTTGAAGATGTAACAGAACAAATATATTTCCTTAGCCCAACTAACGTGATAAAATTTTTACAAATGAACGAAACTGATAAAGCTGCACATATCGTGTATGCGCAAACCGACCATAAACTAACAGACGAAGAAATAAACTTTTATCGTAATGGACAGAGAGAAGATACTTAGAAGTTATATGCGTAGACGATGTGATGGTTCATTAGCCTATCCGCGTACCGTATACGCACACTTAGAGGTTTTTTTAATGATACTGAAAGTATCAAAGCAAAAATAACCATCAACATTGAAGAGTTATGACAATTAAACAAGTAATACACATTTTGCGACTACACCAAAAATGGCGAAGAGGAGCAATTGATAAGCCTCAAGTGACCGCTAAAGAATATGGCGAAGCTCTTGATGAAGCTTTAAGGTTATTACGTAAAATGAGTAAACAATAAGAAAGAAAATGGAAGAAAGAAAATATAAAATAGGGACGCATAATAGTGCCACTGGCGAAAAGGGTAAAGGGTTGCTCTCATGTTTGGCCACTCCATTTGCCAGATGTCAATCACGCAGTATTGAAGCACAATATAAAATGGGTTGCCGATACTTTGATTTGCGCGTTGTATTGGATAAAAAAGGTGTGTGGCGATGCGCTCACGGATTGTGGACGAGCGAAAAATCATTGCTTGATATTTTAAGGACTATAAGGGCTTTGGGGAGTTGTGACGATGAAGCCTACATTTCATTCACCCTTGAACGTGGTGAGCCTTATTTGTGCGAAGTCTTGAAACGTTTTGTTGAAGACCACACGCTCGGAGATTACTATTTCATTACTCCTACTTACATAGCCTATAAGCACCCAAAGTGGACAATTTATCACACGTTTAACGAGGTGCCATGCGTGCAAGGCTTCCTCCCACTTGATGGCCATTCGTGGCACACTTACTTACCCTTACCCTGGTTATGGAAAAAGATTTACCACAACCACCCAGAGTTTAACGCAGAGCAATACACGCTTGTTGATTTTTTGTAATAGGAGCAAATGAAAATGCTAACGGTAACAATTTTTTTTTGTTATCGTTAGCATTTTTCTTTGTTATCGGCAGCGTTTTAAGTTGTCTACTAATAGATTTTAGTAGATAAAGTTGGAAATAAAAAACACCTATGAAACGCGCATTGTACATTCGCTCAAAATATAACTTAAAATACAGAATTTATGATTGGAGCAATTATTGGTGCTGCTACTGCAATAGGCAGTTCTATTTTTAGTGGCATAAAATCGGCACAAGCTGCACGTAAAAAGAAAAAGCAGTTGGCACGTGAAAAGGCTGAAAACGAAGCATGGTACAGCAGACGTTACAATGAGGACGCAACGCAACGCGCTGATGCACAACGTTTGTTACGGCAAACGCAAGAAGCCATTCGCAATCGCAACCGCGAAGCAGCAGGAACGCAAGCCGTGGTGGGTGGAACTGAAGAGAGTGTTGCTGCCACCAAAGAGGCTAATGCTAAGGCCATGAGCGACACTGCCAGTGCCATTGCAGCGCAAGGCGAAGCTCGCAAGGAACAAGTGGAAGAGAGTTATCGTAATCAGAACCGCGCCATTAACAATGAATTGGGCAACATGGAGTCGGAACGCGCACAGAACATTGCCGACACTGGCGCACAAGCCATTTCGGCCATAGGCACAATGGCAAATGCGATTGATAGTAAGCCACAAAAGCAAGCAAAGGTGAATGATCCATCAATTACACCAGCAGAAATGCAGACGTGGCAAAGGACGAAAGATTTATCAGAAGTACTTGCCAATCAGCAATCAAATGAATACTTGAAGCGAATTAACGGAACTACATTATGACCGACACTGACGAAAAAGATAAAAACAAGGTGGAGCAATCAGCGAGCGAACCCATTGTTCAACCAACGACTGATAGTTTACCCACCGACACAAACGCGCCCACTCCTGCCACCACGCAGCAGTATGCAGGTGGGTTGCTTGACTACCTTGACACGCTGCAAAAGGAGCGCGATAGGCTGAACGCATCGTACAATGAAGAGGAGGAACGAAAGGAGCGCAAACGGCAGTATCGCAACAACCTCATTGCTTCGATAGGTGATGGCATTTCGGCCCTTGCACGGATTGGGGCAGCTAAGGGTTATGCCCCCACCCCAAACGTTAAAACGGCCACACCTTTAAGCGATGCTTACACAAAACGATATGACGATTATTTGGCACGCAGAGCAAAGGCAAAAGATGTCTATGACAAGGCCATGCTCAACCTCAACAATCGTGATTATACGGCACGTAAGGCACTCATGGACTTAGCCCAAAAGGACAAGAACTTACAATCTCTCATTAACAGACGCAATGCACAGAACGAGAACGACAGAACTAAGGCTAATGCTTATGTTAAAACGCAAGAAACTCAGCAAGGATTGAATGAAGCTCGCAAGGTGACGGAGGAGGGTAAGCCAGCCGTGCAAAAGTCGCAAATTGAATTGAACCAAAAACGTGGCAATGCTGCAACTACCACCGCAACAGCAGCCGTAATAAGAGCCAATAAGGCTGGTAGCGGAAAAGGTAGTGGTGGCAAAGGCGGTGGCAAGGGTTCAACCCCCAAATACCCTGTGTTTAATAAAGATGGTGATGTGGTAAACCACGTTTACACACGTGACGAAGCGGTTTCAGAAACAGAACGCATTGGCGGAACTTATCCAAAAACTGAAACGTCTGGTACTGTTGTAGATGGTACAACGGGCCAAGTGAAGCGAGTAAAAAACACACGCGTTTATTCAGCAGGGCGACAAGTAAGGAAACAACCCAAACCGCAGCCTAAGCCTACTGAACATAAAAAGAAAAAAGTAGTAAAGGGATTTAACGGACACTGATTATGATTAACGAGATTGAGGATAAAAATAACCGCAGAAACTTATATGAAGCGTTAAAAGGCGACTTTGACCTTGGCACAGCCGAGCAGTTTGAAAAGAGTATGCAAAGTGCCGAAGCACGCAAAAACTTATGGAATGCCATTCATGAGGATTATGATGTTGGCACGTTTGAGCAGTTTGAAAAGGACATGATGGGTGACAAGGTGAAGCCAGAGCAAGCTAACCATTCACAACCCACAAATGCTCAACCTAATCAACCGCAACCACAACAACCACAACAGGCACAATTCCAGCAATCACTCCCCATAACGAGCAAAGTTGGGCAAACGGAGCAAGGCAATAAACAGATAGCGCAAGTGCATAATCAGCAAAGCTCATCGCAAGCAATGCCACCGCAAGCCACAATGAATGCGCCACAACCACGGCAGCAAGTTATGAGCCTTAATGACCGACAAAAGTTGTGGACGTGGCGCAACATAAAGCCTACCTTAAGTACTGGCCAAACAGAGCAACAATACAACGCGAGATGGAATAATGAGGTGGAAAATGTAAAGCGAAGAAACGCCCCCGATGAAATTGCTGCATTTAATGCCTTTCAAAAAGAACTTGCACAGCAACAAGCCAAAGTGCAACAACAAGGCCACGCAATAGTTGAAACAGGCAATCAACCATTTCAGTCGGAGAGTGGTACAGAGGTGTGGCCCATTTCGTTTAGCCGAAAGACAATACCTCACAACCAGGACTATGTGTTTACGTTACGTGCCATGCAGCAAGCAAAAGGCACGTATGACTTGCAGTACAACATTAAAGACCCCGAAATTCGCAGAGATTATGAAGCCTTGACTGCTCCCACTGATGATACTTATCGCCCAACTGATGCCATACTTGATGCTTCGCCAAGAGAAAAGAATAAGTACTACCAATGGTATGCAGCCTATCTTTATAGCAATGGAGGCGAAATGCCTGAATGGTTGGATTATACTGCCCAATTAAAGTTGCGCTCACTGAATAAAAGCGAACTTGAAAGTGAAGCAAAGCAATGGACCAATCTTGTTGAACGAACACGTAACGCACGCAAGTTCCGTGGTAGCAATTCCGTTTCAGACTGGCTCAACGAGCAATATAACTTTAAGAGTGGCGACCCTCGCATTATAAATGGTGCAAGTTACCCTTACCTTGTTACTCGTGCAGGCTTAATTCAAACACCTTTGGTGCAAACCACGGGTCGTGCCACTGTGGCCGATAACAGACGAGCCTACAATGAGTCGCTTCAATCAAACGAACAGAGTAAATCGAACCCAGCGCAAGGCGATGTGTACTCAACATCGAGCATCATCAACCCCGAAAGATTTTGGGCCAACACTACAAAGTGGCAAGATTTAAGCGAGAGCCAAAAAGCAGCTTACAAAGATGAAGCCGATTATTACAACCAAATGCTTAAAGGACAAGCTAATGTGAGCTATTATAGTGTTGGCAATGGGCAGAACGAAGAGGTGGAGTTTTTGAAGCATAACCGCAAGCAAATGAATGAGCAATACAACATGCTCACTGATAAAGAACGGACGCAAGCAGTAATGAAGCAAGCCGAGCGGACGCTTAATGTGCTAAATGGAATAAGCCATGACCTTAATACAAAATTGCGTTTTAGCATAATGGGCAAAGGTGTGGAAGAGGATAATGGCATACGTTCTGTTATCCGCCGTTACGAAAAGTTTTTAGAGGTTGCGCCACGTTACCTTGAAAAACGCAATTATAGTGCAGCCTTGCAGTTTTGGAACGGATTGACAGACTTGAATGGCTTAACATTTGGGTTGCTTGGTGTGGCTGATGCTGTATCATTGAACAAAATAGCCAACAATCCGCCCAAAGACTTGATTGAAAAGTTTGGTGGCGAAGCAAATGCTAAGAAAGTGATAGCTACTGCCATTCAGTTAGACAATATGGCCGAAGAGTACAGACAAAAGTTAGACTATTATGGAACGGGATATTCTTTAGGTGGTTTAACTCAATTCGGTATTCAAGCAGGACTGCCATTGTTTAAAGGCACAGAGGCTGTTGGTAAAATTCTAACAGGCGGTATGCGTGGACTTGTTAAAAAGGCCACATTGCGCTATATGCCCAATACAGCAAAGCGATTAGGCGCAAAAGAACTGGTGCAAACCACCCTTGCTGAGGGTACACGTCAAGCCATGCGTGAAGGTGGCATAGGCGGTGCTGCTGGCTATGTGGCTGGCCGTTTAGGAGTGGCCAATGGGGTTTCGACCATAGTAGGCAAGGCTGCACAAGGTAGTGTTGAAGGTGTAGTGCTTTCAGTGCCACACGCTATTGCTAACGTAACGAACAACCGCACAGGGCAAGCTAATGTGGTGGAGATTAATCGTGAAGGCATAAAGGTGAACGACCAACCTTTTACCCACATGAACCAGGACCCCGATGGAAAGGTTGAAGCAGACACTATGTTGCGAGAGTGGTCGCAATGGGTCGGTATGCGTGTAGGCGAAGTGTTTATGCCATTTTCAAAATATGTTGATGGTAAGGTAGCAAACGTGGCCAAAGGTGCATGGAACAAAAGTGTTGGCCGATTTATTGACGGGTCCTCATTTGCACGCATAACCGAAACTTTTAGCAAAGCTGCCAATGTTGGTAAGGCTGCAACCGAAGTGGGTAAATATGTGAGTGGCAACCTAAAACGTGCTGGTATGGGTGGCACTCTCACCTTTTATGCACAAACCAACCTTAGCGAAATGCTGAATGCTATGACGGTTGGAGATGTAAGTTGGGACGATATTAAGTCTGACCAACTTGACAAACTATGGGGCGCATTCGTTAGCAATGCTTATTTGGTGGCTCAAAACAACCTTGTTGGAACTGTTGGCTACTACAATCAAAAGAGCAATTTAAATAAAAGCCTTGCACAATATGACGCGCAAGGGAGTGCTGCATGGGGTGAAACGGACTGGAATGGCATAAAAGCCGATGTTGACCGATTGATTGACAACGACAAAAACTTGCAAGCCTATCAAAATGGTGTATTGGCTAACGAGAACCTTTCAAAGCCACAGCGTGAAACCATATCGCAATACATTGCCACGCGAAAGACTTTGCAAGCATTTGACTTGTTTGCCAAGGTTGGTAACGAAAAGAGCAAACCGAATGAGTTTGACATTCGCTATAACGATGCTTACATAGCAGGCACGCAAGTGAAAAGTCCTGACCAAATGGCACAAATGCGTGAAAGCCTTGATGCAAGCCGAAATACTTTGGCTAACTTACTCGGTATTAGACCCGAACAGGTTGATGCTTTGTTTGCTGACACAAACAAATCGTTGGGACAAATTTATGAAGAACTTACACAACAATTTGTTGATAATGGAAAAGCCAATTTGCCCAATGGACAAAGCGTAAATGCCACTAACATAGAACCGATTAAGCGTGCAATAGACCACTATTGTACAGCCCTATCTATGCAACGAGGTGTGTCGGAGTCGTTAATTACTTCGCAACTTGAAGCCGTTCAAAAACTTGATGCAAAAGTAGATGCTGCCACCAACAAAGATAGTGGTATGATTGAGCGAGCCACTGATGATATGGGACGCGAATGTTATGTGATTAGTGGCAATGCTGATAGCTCGAACAATACAGACATGGTTGTGGTTCGTTATACCGAAGATGGCCGTGTTGCTTCACTTTCGCCCAAACAAGTTACAATTATACAGCAGACTGATGCCCACGAGTTGAAACAAAAAAATGCTGATTTAGTTGACTTAAATTATGAAGGCATACACAATAGCATAGTTAATGGTAAAACGTTACCCGAACCAAACGACCAAGTGGTGCTTTACGATGGTAAGAGCCGAGGAGTGGCTACCATTGAGGGCATTAAATATGAAGAAAGTACTAAGGACGACACACGTGGTGTTGCAGCGCAGCCTAAATCGGTTGTAGTTAAAACAGAGGACGGACGTACTATTGAATTGCCTATTGACACTTACAGACAATGGGTACGTGATGGCTTTAAGCACGATACTGAAGTTTATGTGCATGGAACTGAAAGCGACAATAGTGAAAATACAAATGAACCTACTGAAGGAACAGAGAATGCAACCGAAGCACCTACCCTTGCAGAGGGCCTACGTGTTTCGATAAATGGCAATGAATACACCATTGGTAAGGTGGACGATAGCCGTGTTGAACTGATTGACGAAAATGGAAAGGATTTTCATTGGACCCGTTCTGCACTTGACAAAAAGTTGAAGAGTGGCGATGCAGAGATTTTAGCTTCGAATGAAGAGAACACACAACAAAAGCCAGAGTTGCATTATGGTGATGAGGTTGAACTGAATGACCCTGATAATGATGAGAATATACGAGGTAAGGTAAATAGTCGTGATGCAAGTGACGAGGTTGAAATCGTTACTGATGATGGCCGTGTTTTAAGATACTCTAAACGAGAGTTAGACAATGTGATTCAAAATGTCTATAACAATGGGGAGCATATTTGGAGTAAAGATGAAAACAAGACGAAAGAAGCAAGTAACGAAACGGACACCGAACAAGAACCGCAACCTATTGGCAAAGGTGTGTTCGGTAATATCTATGACCAATTCAAAGGAAAAGTAAAGGCTGCTTTTGACTTCTTGATGAAGCACAAGAGTGGCGATTTGCTTGGTGTGTTCCACCGCGATGAGGTTGGGGATATTGACCTTGTGTGGGGGAATGAAAATGGCGGTTTGTCGCACATCATCACAAAACACGTAGGTGAAGGTAAGGATTTTGAAACACCTGAAAAAGCTATTGAAAAAATAGAAGAAGTCTTGAAAGATGGCGAGGTGATACAAAATGGTCAAATGAGATATGTAGTATCAAAAGACGGGTATCGCGTAGCTATCAGAAAAGACTTTGATGGTGAAAAGAAAAATTGGGTCGTTACCGCAATTGACTATAATAGAACAAAAGAAGAAAAAGGAATTGCCACCAATCCCACGTCAGCCTCTCATGGTGTAAATGGGTCAGAGCTTGCTGCACCCAACAATTCCTTTGCCGACAAAGTTACGGAACAATCAGCAACCGCGCAAGCCGAAGCCACACAAAATGAGCCTATGCCCATGCACACAGTGGGTAAGGGCAAGAATGCTGTGCTAACGGAGGACTGGCTTACTACTACCCCGAAACGTGGATTTGACTACATATTTAGCGAGAGTGGACTTGATGCAGAAGAGGGACGAGAGTTTGTGAACAACAAACTTGCCGAAGCGCAGAAGAACCTTGATAAGGTGAAGAATGGTAAACCTAAAATGGGTACAAGCATAGCTGCATATAAGGAAGCGAAAGAAGCCTACACAACCCATGTTGAAGATGCTCAAAAGGCCGTTGACTATTGGCAGAGCGTGAAAGCAGAACACGACAAGGTGTTGCTCGCTGAAAGACATGCTCGTGACGAAAAAGATAAAGCTTTGCACGAGCAAGCCGTGGTCGAGGAGCAACAACGCATGCAGGATGATGCACGCAAGGCCACTGAACAAGCCGAGTTGGGCAGCAATGCCGTAGCTCCTACTATTCGTGATAAATGGAACGCAGCTAAAAAGGAGAATGGCGATGCCGATGAAATTACTTTGCCTAATGGCGAGGTGGTTAAGGGACACTATGTGCTGACCGAGAGTGGGGCTGCAAGTGCTTCGCATCAAGCCACTAATGGCTTTGCCGAAACCGAAGGCTTCCCTATTGACGAGAATGGGCAGAGTGTGAACGACCGCGACTACAAACGCGACCAAGAAGCGCAACAAGTTACACGCAGTATGGCCACTGATTATGACCAACGTGCCTTGCAGTCGCCTGTGGTGGTGAGCCAAGAGGGTGTGGTGCTTTCGGGCAACGGACGCACAATGGCTGGCGAACTGGCTGCACAAGATGGAACTGACACAAAATATGTTGATTACCTTCATTCGCATGCTAATAAGTTTGGCTTTACACCAGAGCAAGTGAATGGTTTTAAGCACCCACGTGTGGTGTTTGTTCCTAATGAAGCTATGCCTTACAACGCCGACACCTTTGCAAAGTTTAACCAACGTGAGCAAAAGAGCCAGAACAATACAGAGATGGCCGTTAAAATGGGCAAAGTAGTGAATGATGCGCTCTTTGGCCGTATAATGGACATGGTTAGCAAGTACGACACGTTAGGCGAATTTTATGCTGACGACAATGCTACTTATGCCGTAGTTAAGCAGTTGGCCGAAGCTGACATCATTCCGCAAACCGAAATGGCCCACCTGTTTGATGGTGGTAAGTTGAGCGAAGCTGGCCAAAGTATGATTGAGGGGGTAATGATTGGCAAGGTGTTCCAAGCCAACCCCGATGCAGTGCGCCAAATTACCGAGGTAAAGAGCATGCGCCAAGCGGTTATGACTGCCTTGCAGGACATTGTGCAAAACAATCGTTTGGGCGGTGGCTATAACCTTTCAAACGAATTGGCCGAAGCGGTGAACTTAGTGTACAGAGCGCGTAAGGCTGGCTACAAGTTGGGTCAACACGTGAGCTACTTTGCCCACCAAGGCAATTTGTTTGAATACGATGAAGGGGCAACTGTGGCAGACTTTAACAACATGGCCGTGATGATGTTGGCCGATGTGTTGAACGATGGTCGTAGCACACAACTTAAAAAGGTGATTGCTTTTTACAACGAGCAAGCCACTGATGCTGCCCAAGGCATAGGCGATATGTTTGTGGGTGGTGTAAAGAGCAAAACCGAAATTATTAACGAAGTAAACAAAGCATTAAACAATGGACGAGAATACAATACAACAGCCACGTCCCTTGCAGACGGACAAGGCCAAAGAAACCAAAGCAGCAAACAAAGCAATGATGTTGGCACAGGCCATGCAGAAGGCGAACCAAGAACGTTGGATAATAACGGACGAACAGAAGAGAAAAATGATGAAATTGCCACAGCCGAAGCAGCGGTAAACACTTCTCCCACTGACAAGCAAAAGGAAGCAGGAAACTATAAAAAGGGCCATGTACGCATTGATGGCCACAACATCACCATTGAACAACCCAAAGGGAGTGTGCGCAGTGGTGAGGATAGTCGTGGCCGTAAGTGGACGCAGACGATGCAGAACACCTATGGCTACATTCGTGGCACAAAGAGTGTTGATGGCGACCACATTGATGTATTCCTTTCTGACAACCCCGAACAAGGCAAGGTGTATGTGGTTGACCAAATTGACCCCGAAACGGGCAAGTTTGACGAACACAAGGTGATGTATGGCTTTAATTCAGCCGATGAAGCCAAAGCTGCCTACCTTGCCAACTATGAAAAGGGTTGGAAAGGCCTTGGCACAATTACCGAGGTGAGCAAAGAGGACTTTAAAAAGTGGCTCAACGAAAGTAACCGCAAAACAAAGCCTTTTAGCGAATATGCCGAGGTGAAGAAGAATGATACCATTCGTATGCAAAAGGTAGAAGATGATACAGCCATGGACGCTGAATACTTTGCTGCTGTTGAGCGCGGTGACATGGAAGAAGCGCAACGCATTGTGAACGAAATGGCAAAACGTGCAGGATATTCGGTTGGTTCAGATTATCAAGGAACATCAGCTTTCAATGGTGCTGCGCCCTATGGTAATGGCTATTTTGTTACAAAAGAAGAACGTAAAGAAGCATGGAATAATGAAGAATTTGAAGGAGAGAGTACACTTGGAGACTACATAGATAATGGTGTTGATGGTGGCAATTTGGAAGAATTGACAAACGATGCGTCATATCGTCATGCTGATGATATGCGTAAGGAAGCCATTGAAAATGTACGAAAAGCGATAGATAGTAAACGCAAGACCATTACTATGTACAGAAGTGTTCCGTCTTCAGTGAAAGAGGGTAAATTTAGAAATGGAGATTGGATAACCCCAAGTAAAAAGTATGCTATTGATAATGCTGAAATTCATGGTTGGGGAAAGGATTATCGTATTATAGAGCAAGAAGTGCCTGTTGATGAAGTGTGGTTTGATGGTAACGATATTGCCGAATGGGGATATGGTCGTGAGGAAGATTATGCAAACGACACAGATTTTGCGTATAAAAACACAAAGAACAATCGTAAGTTGCTTGATGTTATTACTCGCGATGATGAAGGCAATATAATTTCACCTTCAAGACGTTTTAATTCAAGCGAAACAGACGAACGTTATCAAAAGGCGAATAAAGCCACCCAACCATCAAAGGAAGAGATCGTTTTGCGTGAAGCAGTGATAGACCATTTGCGCGAGAATGGCATGGACGTAATTACTGACGAGGCTGAAGGACAGAGTGTGCTTGATATGGCGAATAGAAGAGGTGTAAGGTTAAGTGCTAAACAAAAAAGAGCACTTGAAACCGCCTCTCTTGGAAATAATCCAAGGTCATTAACTGTCGTTTCAAGTGCTGATGGTGCAAAGGTACTGAAAAATGTAGATGAACTTGCTAATAAATTAGATAAATCTGCAACGCAGCCTAAAACTTTTATCGGTGACGTGGCTAAGGCTCTTGGTGCGAAACGTTTGGGAAGCGGCAGCGAATATGCAACATTTGAAACAAAAAATGGGATAGTAGTAACTATCCGTCTTGCAAATCATAATGCACATGTGTCGGGCTTTGACTATAATGGCCGTGATAATGGTATTAGCATAGTTATATCTCCAAAGCCTAATGAAAAGATAAAGAACGATGGTAATGCTCATATTATTGAGTATTATTACGATTCTATAAAGTTAAGAAGGGCAGAGGGGAAACCTTTAGCTGAAATTGTACGTTCTATTCAGCAATCTCTTTATAGTGGAGATTTTAAAGATACAACGGGGCTTGCAGAACGTGAAGAGGTAAACGAAGACATGATTCGTGAGCAACGCGTTTACCACGGCAGCGGTGCTGACTTCGACCATTTTGACCATAGCCACATGGGCGAGGGCGAAGGTGCGCAAGCATACGGCTGGGGCACTTATGTAACGGAAGTTGAGGGAATTGGCAGAACTTATGCGGAGCAGAATCCTGGAGTTGCTGAAGATAATGAATACGAAAGGGAAAATGCGAATGAGGAAATAGCAAGTAAAACTCTTGCAAGATTTGGCAATATTGATTGCGAGTTTGGAGTAATATACGATGGGGCTGGCAGTTTTGAGGACTTTACTATTCCAAGAGATAAAAAAGTGCTTGAACAATTCAAGGATTATTTTAAGAGCCATGAAGAGGAATTTCAGTCGTTTAGCGACGTAGATGATTTCAATTTGGATGATGAGGATGATCGTGAGCAGTTTGCACAAGATGTTGAATCATCCATGATGGACTATGCGGAAAGCATTGCACATGATTACGATATGTATTGGAATGATGAACTAAGAATGCTTTATACCGTAGAAAATCCCGACGACAAAGGTAAGAATTATCTGGATTGGAATGGTCACCCTGCTGAATCTTTACTGAAAGACGTAGGCTCTTTTTTGGAGAGTAATGGTTTTGAGAGGGTGCAGGATAGCCCTGCCAGATATGAGAAAGGAAAAAGCACCGTTGTTTTGAACCCAAATGCGACAGGAGCTGATTTGTATGCGGAATTGCAGGAGGCTCTTGGCTCTGACAAGGAAGCGTCGAAAGCGTTGTCGGAGATAGGCCTCACGGGTATTAAATATCCCGCTGACTACATACGTGGTGGCCGTGAGGATGGCGCCAAGAACTACGTTATCTTCAACGAGAATGACGCGAAGATAACAGATCACGTGAGGTTCTTCAAAACAAAGAATGGCGAGGCTTATGGTTTTACAATAGGTGGAAAAATCTATATAGACCCCAAGGTGGCAACGAGTGAAACTCCAGTGCATGAATATGCGCACCTATGGGCGAGTGCATTGAAAGCAAATAACGCAAAGGAATGGCAGAATGTGATAGGCTTAATGAAAGGCACATCAGTATGGGAAGAAGTGAAGAAACTCTATCCAGAACTAAAGTCAGATGATGAGATAGCCGATGAAGTGTTAGCCACTTATTCAGGTCGCAAAGGTGCAGAGCGTTTGCGTAAGGAGATGGATGATATAGCTAAAAGCAATGGCAATGTGTTTGACAAAGCCACTGCCATGAATGCTATGCATCGTGTAAAGCAAGCCATTGAAAAGTTCTGGAAGGCAGTGGCCGATTTCCTTCACATTCACTACACCAGTGCAGAGCAGGTTGCCGACCAAGTGATGAAGGATTTGCTCAATGGAGTTGACCCACGAAAGTTTGGCGACACGAAAAACGTGAAAGAGATTGACAATGTTCGCTATTCGCTGAAAGATGGTTCAGAACATTTAGAACGAGGTAAGGGTGAAAATGGAAATGGCGATAAGACTTTAGCAGGTGTTCACAACATCACAGAAGACAAATTGCGCAAAGCCTTAAAGTTAGGAGGTTTGGCTAATCCGAGCGTGGCTGTGATTGATACGGAAAAACAAGGCCATAGTGGTTATGGTGAAATATCGTTGATATTACCTTCTCAAATGGTCGCCAAACGTACGGGGCGGAATGCTGGTACTTTCTTTGGTGATGCTTGGACCCCCACTTATCCACAAGTAGAAAGAATATTTGGTAAGGGGGGTTCAGAAAGGGCAATGAAGGATATAGAGTCTGTTCCTGATGTGATGAAACGAATGACTCGCAATGCGATTGATAGTTTTATGGATGGAAGAGGTACAGATGATTTGTCCTATTTGTATTTAATGGAGCAAGGTAAAGCCCCCAACATAGTAGTATCAGAAAGAGAATTTCCCGAAAGTTTGCATAAAGAAGTAAATGATGTACTTGCGGGCAAAGGAAGTTTCTTAGATGCGTCTGAGGAAGAACGTAAAGCTATTCTCTCTATATATGTAAGGGAAAAGTTTGGTGGTAATATGGATGAATATGCGGCCAATCTTCAAGAGAAAATCCACAAGCTTGAAGCAGCTATTGCCAAACATCCAAAATCGACCTTTTTAAAAGACAGACAACTTCGTGTGGATTATATGAAGCAGAAAGGCTACGACCTTGATGCTTTATGCCGCTTTGTAGACGACCTTTCCCGTGATGAAAAGAATGCGGGTAAACCCTTGGATTTTGCAACCATGCAAAAAGCGAGAGATTATATTAAAGAAAATGGTTTGCAAAAAGACTTTGAAGCATGGGTGAATAATCTTTCAAATAGGTATAATGCAAAAGAGGTTATTTTTGATGGTTTCACTCCGAGTGGAAAAAGAAAATATGTTGATAACAATTTGGTGAATGTATCAAGAATCATGAAGCGAAAAGGGCTTAATGGTTCGGAGGGTTTTGGTGCATCGTTTAATAATTTCGCAGCAACTATTATGCAAAGTAGTGGTACTTTGAAAGGCATAAAGGCACGCAAACAGAACCTTACGTCGAATCATGATGATGTGGATGCTTTTACTGAAAAATGGAGCGAAGTATATAATCGTTTAGCAGATGTACTGAACCCCAATTCAAACATTGATGATTATGATGTTGGGTATTATCGTTTGGAAGAAACAGCTCTGCAAAAGGATCCGAAAGAATTTGCGAAGAAAGAATATGGTGTAGAACTTTCAGAAGAGGATGTTCAACAACTTAAAGATATGGTAAAATCCATTCGTGAGGAACGTCCAGCCATGTACTTTGAAACGAAGTTTGAACGTCCTGTTACCCTTGACGAGTTTGCAGCAGCAGTTGTTCCTAATAACCTTAGTGCAGATGTACGTAGCGGTTTGGAAAAGGCTGGGATAAAGCTTTATGATTATGATCCACAAGTTGAAGGCGACCGCAAACGTGCCTTTGGTGAAGCCGTTCATGGTAGTGATGACGTGCTGTTTAGAGATGGAAAAAGTCCTAAGGCATCTATGAAAAAGCGTGTATCAGAATGGTTATCAAAAGAAAACTTGCAATGGGCCAAAGGTAAAACGCGAGAAGATATATTTAAGAATTTTGGAAACGAACTTGAACCTATTGCAATTGTTCCATCTGGTTATTTAAAATATCTTGGTAATGGCTTTGAGAACAATGCTGTGTATTGTGGTATGGGCTACATGATAGACCATGCGGTAAATCATCATGCGGAAGAACCCGTTGAAAGCTATGAGCAAATTCAAGATATACTTGATTACCCTGATGTAGTAAGATTAGATAATCGTAAGGATAGAACTTCACTCATATTTGTAAAAAAATATGATAACTACAAAAGTGAAACAATCAGTGTAGATGTTGAAAATGGGAAATTAGTGATTCATAAAACATTAAACCACAGAAAAAAAGAGCCACACAAGGCTTTACCAAGTGTGGCTATAGAACGTCCATCGGAGGACGAAATTACCTCCATCAGTCATTCTCCAAACAGAGAACCCGCCAGTTCCGATTTTTCTGCTCTTGATGGACATGGCAAAGGTACGGATTTTTCTGACACCACACAACATTTCCGAGATATTCCCAAAGCCCCCTTTACAGTTGAAGAGGTAAATAATGAAATGGCTCAAACGGCCAAGGGAATTGCCGATGAAATGAATGTGGGCGATAACGTAGATGTGCTGACTTCAACCGATGGACTGACGGGACGCAAAAAGAATGCAAAAGGGTGGTACGACCCTCAAACAGGGCGCATCACCATTGTGCTGCCTAACCATAATGGCCGAGCCGATGTTGTTAACACCATGCTACATGAAGCCGTAGGGCATTATGGCTTAAGAGAACTTGTCGGTAAAGAGAAAATGAATGAGTTCATTGACTTCGTTTTCAAAAATGCTGACAAAGCCACACGCAGCCAAATAGCCCATAATTCAGCCAAATATGGTTGGGATATGCGAAAAGCCACAGAGGAATATATGGCAAGTATGGCCGAGGACGGAACTTTCAAAAATGTGAACAAACGATGGTGGCATCAACTAAAACTTGCATTCCTTAAAATGCTTCATAAGTTAGGCTTTGCTGGCTTTAGCGGAACAACACTTAGCGATAATGACTTACGTTACCTTTTGTGGCGCAGTTGGAAAAACTTGACTGAAGGCCCTGCACGCAACATCTATCAAGTGGCCGAAGACACGTGGCGACAACAACACTTAAAGGTAGGCGACTTTGCCGAACCTAAAGCGGTTGACGCAAAAACACGTGAGCAGAACTTATACTACCGCGAAGAGAGAGAACGCAAAAGCGCACGCGATGAATATGAACGAAGCGTAAACACGGCAAAGCATAAAATGAACCTTGCATGGGTGGATAGCATGTCGGGACTAAAATTGTTGCAAGACGCGATTGTACCCAACGAAAAAGATTTGAAAGATTGGGAGAATGCCTACATGGCCGAGAACCGAATGAGTTCGACCAACCTTGCCGAGATGGAAACGTACAAAAAGTCGTTCTATAAAGACCTGCTTGATGCCGAACAAGAGTTGCTTGACAAAGGTGCTATTCACGAGCAAGTGACTAACTACATGATGGCAAAACACGGATTGGAGCGAAATGAAGTGCTTGCATTTAGAGATGCCTTGAAACATGATTTTGCCAACGATAAGCAAAAGATGTCAGCAGCATGGAAGGCTTATAAAAACGATGCAACTGCACAACAGAACAAAACAGACTTTGAAAGTGGCAAAATCAGTTGGGACGATTATAAGGCAAACGACACGGCCATAAGAGAGAAGTACGCACCCAGTTACAAAAAGTACAGGAGCAAAGATTATTCGGGCCTTACCGAACTTACGACAGACGACCCAAGTATAAAGAGCTATCAAGACCAAATAGCTACACTCAAAGAGCAGTTAAACAATGAACGAGATGATGCAACGAAAAAAAGTATCAGAATAAAAATTGCGAAACTAAATAAAGAGATGGTGAACGAAGCAGAACGTATAGCTGAAAACTCCTCATCAAACTTTGAGAAAAAATACGACACATCTGAATTGTGGAACAGAACGAATGCTGCCACAAAGGCTTCGCTCACAAAGCAATATGAAAGTGGACTTTTGACAGACGAGGTGTATCACCACACACTTGATATGTTTAAAAACTACATTCCTTTGCGTGGTTTTGACGATGTAACAAGTGACGAGGTGTACAACTACTTTGGCAATGCAAAAGGCCAATTTGGCGGTGGCATACGTAGCGCAAAAGGTCGTAAGAGTAAGGCTGACGACCCCATAGCAACGATTGGCAACATGGCCGAGTCTGCCATTATGCAAGGCAATCGCAACCAGATGAAACAACACTTTTTAAAAATGGTGTTGAACCACCCAAGTGATGCAGTGAGCGTTGACCAACTTTACTTGCACTATGATGCTGCAACGCAAGAGTGGAAACCTGTTTTTGCCGAGTTTGATGAGCATAACGATGCGAATGCTGTTGCGCAAAAGGTCGAAGCATTCAATCAACGAATGGAAACCTTATGCCAACAAAAGCCAGATGAGTACAAAAAGGCGAGCGAAGCTCATGACATTCAATACAAGGTGGTGGGTAAGAACATCAACGAACACCAAGTGCATGTAAAAATGCAAGGTAAAGATTATGTGCTAACAATAAACGGCAACCCCGAAGCAGCGCAAGCATTGAATGGGCAGACCAATCCTGACAGCACGGATAATCCGTTCATTAAATTCTTCCAGTCAACAAATCATTTCATGGCAGCTATGTTCACGCAAAAGAACCCAGCTTTCATTCTTAGCAACTTGTCACGCGATAGCTTTTATGCAAACAGCATGGTTTGGGCCAAGGAGTCGCCAGCGTATGCGTGGAAGTTCAATAAAAATTGGGGCAAAAGTCTTTACACCTTGTTCGGTTTGATAACAAGGCAACGCAAGGGAACACTTAACATGAACGACAAAGTTGACCGAATGTATCAAGAGTTTATTGAAAATGGTGGTGAAACAGGTTATACCTTCTTGCACAGTGTTGACGATTATAAAAACATGATTGCAAAGGCACTGAAAGAAATTAGACGCAGTGGTTGGAATCCGAAGTCGTGGTTGAAGTTCCTTGACAATTTAATCAATTACCTTGGAACATGGGCCGAAAACACAAGCCGATTTGCAGCTTACAGAACAAGCCGTGAAATGGGACGCAGCATTGAAAAATCAATTTGGGACGCTAAGGAGATTTCAGTTAACTTCAACAAAAAAGGTGCTGGCGCAAAGGCAGCAGGCAAATGGGAGGACGGAAACCGACTAAACGTTATGCAAGCCTACATGTCGCAAAGTGCAAAAGAGTTGTACGTGTTCTGGAATGCAGGAGTTCAAGGTTTGTCAAACGTAAGCCGAACTTTTGGAAAGAGTAAAGGCAAAACACTTGCAGTTGCAGGTTTGTACTTTGCCATAGGAACAGCACTTCCTATGCTGATGGCAGCTCTTTCACAAGGCAGTGGCGATGACGATACAAACTATTACGACTTGCCCGATTGGGTACGCAGAAACAATCTGTGCTTCTACACTGGCAAGGGGTGGGTAACAATTCCATTGCCAATTGAGTTGCGTGCTTTTTATGGCTTAGGAGAGTTGGCGCAAAGTGTGCTTTCGGGCAATGAGGAATACACTACCACTGAAATCGCTACCAAAATGCTTGAACAAGTGTCACAATTATTCCCCGTTGACTTTATGGAGGGCGGTGGCAGCTTAACCTCATTTGTGCCAAGTTACGCAAAGCCCATAGTTGAAGCATACGTTACAAATAAGGATTACACAGGCACACCCATTTACAAAGACGCTGAATACAACAAAAACCGACCCGAATGGACGAAAGCCTACAAGGGTACTAATCAAGCTCTTGTGTGGGCAAGTCGCTTGCTGAATGAATTGGGTGGAGGTGACGATGTAAAGAAAGCAAATGTTGGAGTGATGGACGTGAACCCTGCTAAAATTCAGCACTTGTTTGAAGGCTATTTTGGCGGATTAGGTAAGTTCGTGTTCCAAACGATGAAGGTAGCTTCAATGCCTTTTAATGAAGATAATCGTGAACTGAAAAATGTGCCAATCATTAATTCTTTCTATAAAACATCTGACGAAAGAACCAAAGACAGAGCCATCACCAGCAAGTTTTATAAATACAACGATGAATATCAAAAGACGAAAGAACTGCTTTCGCTTTACAAAAAGGAATTGCAGGCCCCAGAGTACAAGTCAAAGTTTTATGATTTAATGTATTCGCCCGAAGGCTTTAGCGCAACTATGATGGACTCATATAATAAACAACTAAGTGCTGTGCGAAAGGCAATGTCTGTAACTGACCCTAATAGCGACAAATACAAAGAGTTGCAGCAGCAACAAGTTGACATTCAAAAGCAAGCCGTAAAAGTGATAGAAGCGACAAAGGGAGTTGTTAATTCAGAAGATAAAGAAATGAAAGAACTTTACAACCTTTGGATGCAAGACTATTCAAATGACCCCAAAAAAGCTGAAGAAAGAAGCAACAAGACCATTGAGATGCGCAAAGATATAGTCAAACGTATCATGGATATTGCAAAGCAAAACAAACCTCAAAAAAAATAGCTTAAACACATGAAAAGTCGGCAACACCCTCCAACATAGGAGCCGTGCTGCCGACTTCAATTTAAACTTTTTACACACCAAGAATGATATTGGCATCAATGTTTAGTTGTTGGCTCATCTTGCGTGCAATGTTAAGTGTGGGTTCACAACGCCCTGACAAATAATCACTGATGCGCGAGGGGCTAACACCTAACAACTCTGAAAGTTTCTTTTGGTTTAATCCCATTTCATATATTCTCAATTTTAAGACATCAACAAGCGATGGCTGTTTGATGGGATAGTGTTCTTCCTCATACTCCGAAACAAGGTTTGATAGCAAATCTAATTCTATTAAATTTTTATCCGTCTTTGGAGTATCATCGTTCACCAATGGTAAGAGTTCTTCTATTCTTTTCATAGCAGCTTCGTAAGCCACTTTATTCTTAATCATAGTCATGTTATCAGATGATTGTAGCGTTTATTTTATCATATTCACGATGTGTTCCAATAAATCGTATGAATATGGTTTTGATGGTGAATTTTATAACAGCTATTAAACGATAATTATTACCTTTGATGTTGAACACATAATGCTGATTTCCAACATTGTCAACACTATTAAAGGTATCTTTTACGTCAGCAAAACAATCCCATTCAGCCCTTTTTGTTTTATGATACCATTCTTCAAGAGCCGTTTCAGAATCATTGAACTTTGTGTAGTATTCAACAATTTTATTTCTTGCAATAATCCTCATATAACATATTTTATATTGCAAATGTATTTATATTTTTTTGTAAAACAAAATTATATTCTAAAAAAATGAAGTATATAAAGTCGGAAATAAAAAGTCCATCAACGCAAGGTGCTTTATATTTGCATAAAAACACAAAACAATATGCAACAAGAAATTACCATACAATTACAATATGTGCTGAACAAACTGCATGAATTTACTGCTTACGAGGGAGCAAAACTCGTTGCGCAAGACGAAACAGCCTACAAGCGAATAGCTACAACCGAAGTTGATGAAACGTTTTTGAAAAGTTGCATTAACGAAGCCATAGCCGACCTTTCATCTATGCTTGCCACGTATCAGCCTTATGTAACGAATAGCGATACAGGAATAAGCATAAAGCTCACACTGCCGAGCAATTTTGACACGTCACAAATAGCTGGATTGACAGATATAGCCACGATGTATTTTTATTCTTATGCGCTCTTCAAATGGTTCTCAATCATTAACAAGCAAGACGCTGAATTACAAATTCAAACGGCAACAAAAAATTTATTGTCAATGCGAAAACTTTGCACCATGCGTGCAGCCCCAATGCGCAAGCAACCCACCGAGGTGAAGTATAAAAAAACTAATTACGAATAAGCAAGATGGCAAAACAAACGATTGAGATAAAATTGTACATGAGCGAACTTGTGTACGATGTGCAGCAAAAAGCGCACCTCATAGGCGATGCAATGCGCACAGACGAAACGTCAGAACAAGCAGCAAAGGTGCAGGACTTGACCGATGAACGCAAAGACGCTATTTTGCGCTCATTCGCTGAGTCGTATGCTTGTTTACGAAATGAGTTAAGCGAATATCTTGTTGAGACGAACAGATATGCTGACAACATTTTGCAGCAAGAAGAGCGAAACAAAATCAAGCATGCACTCGTGTTTGGCTATCAAGGTAAGCCAGCAGCGCAAAGCGAGGAGAAAGAAGATAACACCTTATTTTTGATGCTTCGCGTGCCAATGAACTTTAACCTTTCAGTTCGTGGCGACATTGCTCATGCCATGCACAATTACATGACTGACCGAGCAGTTGCAACGTGGCTATTGCTAACACCTGCAAAAGCCGAAGCTGAAACCTACATTAAATCAGCACAGGCAGCATTGTTAGAACTACACACTGCCATGAACAAACGCATACGGCCCACACGTGTTCATGCACCCGAACAAACCCCACCCCAACAAAACGAATTGCGATATGAATAAAACAAAGATGATTTATGGGCCTTATGGCTATGTTATAGGCCCTGCCGACTGCATTGAAAAACTTGCAAATTGCCAGTGCAGCGCAAATAGTTCTGACGCTAAGCACAAAGTAACTTTGTTGTTTGACCGCGAAGCCCTACTTTACGACATAGCAAATGTGAGTTATGTTGAAGGTGATGTTATGCCGACCGATGATGCGCACACAAAGCACCAAGTTTTTGACATTACTGAAGACGGCAATGTTGACCGCGTGACACGTGTGCTTGACCTTGCGCATGCCATTTGCGTTGAAGAATTGTATCGTTTCACAAAAGAGCCGTGTGAAGATGACATGCAGTTAGACGATTTGTTTAAAGAATCCGACACTTACGTTATTGAATTGAATGTTTCGCAAAAGTTTTCAAACACTACTGCCAAGTTGTTAGAGCAACTTATTCATGAATACTTTGTGGCATCAGCTTTGGCCGACTGGCTATCAATAACCAACAAGGACGCTGCTGAAAAGTGGGCAATTAAAGCACAAACATTGCTTGACGAAGCAAAACGAAAAGTGAACATGCGCACAGGTGTGCTTACACGACCTTTGCGACCTTTTTAAAAAAAGAATGATATGGCAAGAGGATATAAAACAGGAGGTAGGGTGAAAGGTACGCCCAACAAGCCTAAACCCTACAAGCAAATTATATACGAGTGTATTTCGAGCGGTGTGAGCGACTATTTTGAAAAAGGACTTTTTGCACAAGATGTTGAGCAACTTGAACCAAAGGACCGCATAACAGTGATGGAGAAATTATCACAATATGTTGTGCCAAAGCAACAGAGTCAAAAGGTTGATGTGGCAGCAACTGCAAGTGTGTCCGCTTCACTCTCTGATAAACTTAAGAGCATGGCATTGCAATATAGCAGCAACAAAAAAGAATAGACATGGAACAGAGAATAGAATACAAGGGTATGACATCCAAGCCTTCTGATTACCAGAGCGAAGATGGTGAGATGAAGTTGGCTGTAAATGCGGAGTATAGGGATGGTGGGTATCATGCTGTGAGAATACCTAAAGATGTTATGTATCATAAGGACGGATTCGAACCAATGTTCGTGCATAAAGTGGAGGATAAGACTATCATTATAGGTTTTGAAAGTGATGGTGCTATAAACCCAACTTACAAATTATCTGCTTATGAATTGAATGTCAACACATTAGGAGACGAAAATTTAATAAAAGATGATATAGCGACAGAGCAAAAGTTTGATGATATATGTGCAACTGGTAAAATCATTTCGTTTGTAAATGAAGGGAAATTATGCCATTTGGTATACCAGTCTCAAGGAGCGTGTTATTTGTACCTTGTAGGATTACCAGACTTCATAAACATTCATTTTAAAGCAGTAAGACAAAATCTAAGAAGTAAAGAATGGGCAGGAGGTAATACAGATTACAAGACAGCCTTATATAATCACGGATTTAGAGGGTGGACGGATGCAGGTTGCAATACAGTTTTGGCTATTTCTGACACTATATATAAGGGTGGCATTCCCATTTACTTTGTTCGTTATTCAAGCAAAGAAATGTCTATTGGATTATCAAGATCCAGTTTGGGCAACAATAATAAATCTACTGCAGGAACAAAAGGTAATTTTGAAATAGCAGAAAACTTTATACTGTCAGCTGTAAATTCGACAAAGAAAGAACTTGATAAAAAAGGTCTTTTTATGTACCCTGTTGTATTGAGATATGCAATGAAAATGTATGATGGTAATTATATCAATATATCACCACCGATTTTAGTATTCCCTTCCAATGATAGCCCTACTCTTATCGTTAAGAATGAGGATGCAGTAGAAGAAAGTTCATCAGATACCGAAAAAACAAAGTTTATAAAATATGTCATTAAAGAAGCTTATGTTGGATTTGAAGCATATCAAATAGAATGTAAGAATGATGGTGATACTACGACAGAAATATCAAACAATTTAAACAACCTAAGAAAATGGCAGGACTTAATTGCTTCAATAGATATATTTGTATCTAAGCCTTTGTATACAATAGATACGGATGAATTAGATATTGAAAGAACTCTCAAATTAGACGGGGCAAATGATAGTGATTTTAAATTAGTTTTCAAGAAGAAACTTGGCTACAAAGAAGCTAAGGATATTCAAAATTTCTATTTGGTTCGTTCTTTCCCCATACGCGAATATCTGGATGGTTGTAAGGATTGGAATAATATAATTGAAAAAGACAAACAGACTCTTGTAAACTATACAGAAGGAACGCAATTAACAGATAATTCTTTCTCAAGCCAAAACATACAAGCATCAAGGTTATATAGTTTCAACTCACGATTAGTTGCTGCAAATATAAGGAAAATGCACATGAGCGGCCTTGACATAAGCATTGAAGCACCACTTGTAGAAGATTCCGAAAAGAATACATCTACAGAGGCAACACCTTCACATGCAGACGTCATAAATAAGAAGTATATTGATATCAACACAGGAAATGTTAGTAGTGCTTTTTGCGAAGTCTTATTTGATACGCGAAACTATAAAAAGCAAATTGGTAACATTGAAGTAAATGAATATCGCTCATCTTCATATTCTAAGTGCAAAATTCGTGCGACATCAAAGGACTTTAATAATTCTTCATTGCGCATTCCTTTATTTATAACAATTCCAGAGTCGAAGGCAGATAGGTTATCAATTGTACCAAATCTTAGTAGTGATACCGAAGTTACAAATGTAGTAAATGCTAAAGCTTTGGTTCTACAACTTAACCAGAGTGACTTTCTAAATGTATCATATTGTTTCAATGAGAAAAATGAAATAAAAAATGCCATCATTAATACTACACAGACACAACCTGGATATGATTTGTATTCATTACCTAACCGTGATTATGAAGAAAATAGAAACTTAGTAAAAATCTCAGAAGTTAATAACCCATTTGTTTTTAAAGATGGTAATAGCGCACAATGTGGTGAAGGAACTGTTTTATCCCTTGCAAGCAACTCGCGTGCAGTAAGCCAAGGCCAATTTGGCCAATACCCTTTGTATGCTTTCTGCACAGATGGTGTGTATGCTATTGGGGTAGGGACAGACGGAACGCTGCAAAATTGCTCACCTTTTTCATACGACATTCTATCTGATGCCAATAGCGTGTCAAACATGGAGAGTAGCGTTGTGTTTGTAACTAAACAAGGCATAATTTCGTTAGGCGGTGAGGGGCGTCAACTCTTATTGCCTGCCGACCCTACTGCCACTTATGATTACGACACGTGCAAAGGCAATCATCAAGCAACATTTATACAAAAGGCTTTCACAAATGTATTGCACCTTGATGCAGTCCCCCAAATGGTTGACCTTTATACCTACCTCACAACTGGAGCGCGAATTGCATACGACTACCCTCATGGGCGACTGATAGTGTACAACCAAAAGCATAACTATTCGTATGTGATGGAAGCTGCTTCGGGCATGTGGAGCATCATGACACAAGGTTTTCATAGTAACTTGAATGTGTACGAAGAGTGTTTAATGGTGAAAGAGGTGAGTACAGCCGAAGATAATACGCAATATAAGGTGTACAACTACTCGTCAGACAAAGTGGTTGAAGCGCAAAAAGCCTACCTCATTACGCGACCATTTAAATTAGGCTATCCCGATGTGCATAAAACACTGCATAGCCTTATTCAGAGAGGAGTTTTTTGCAGTAAGGACGATGTAAAGCAAGCACTTTATGGCAGTAACGACCTTTACAACTGGGTGCCTGTGTGGTCAAGTTCAAACATTTATCTTAGAGGGTTTAGGGGGACTGGCTACAAATACTACCGACTGATGTTGTTCCTCCCCGAATTTAAACAGAACGAAACCTTGCAAGGAACAACCATTACTTTTGCCCCACGAATGACCGACATGCAACGATGAGCCTAAACACTGACGGATAAAATTAAGATGCCAAGCATGAACGACATATTGCACGAAAACGCGCAGCGAAATGCTCAACTATTTGCAACCTTCAACCCCGTTACGGGTGAGGGTAGCATACTTGAACGTGTGCTTGTTACGATAACGGACTTCCCGATTAAAAAGCAATGGTTACCCAAAGAGATGATGAAAGAGCCGTTTATGAAACAATTAGCTGAATGTGGCAGCATACGCAAGTTTTACGACACACTGAACGAAGATGCCGTGTTCAGCAATAATGAAGCCGACTACATCATACAAACGTTCACGCGCATAAGGTGCAAGTATGACTTTGCGTTTTGGGCCGTGATGTATGTGTTAATCAGCAACAAATTAGGTGGCGACGACATTCACTTTAGTTTGAATTACCCACAACGCATACTCATTACGCGATTTGAGCAAATGCGATTGGCCAACCAACCCATACGTTTAATACTGCTCAAAGCTCGACAATGGGGCGGTTCAACAGCCACACAAATTTATATGGCATGGTTGCAGTTGGTGCAAAAGGAGGGATTGAACTCGCTGATTGTGGGTCATGTAAAAGATGCTTCATACGAGGTGCGTGATATGTTTGACAAAATGATAAATGAGTACCCACTCGCTATGCTGCACAACGTTGGTGAGGAGTTTGACCCTAACGAACCCAAACAAAGTGCTGTGGGTAATAGTGGCAACATTAAACGCATACCACAGCGGAATTGCAAAATAAAAATTGGGTCGTATGAAAAGCCAGAGTCGGCACGTGGTGGTGCTTATAGTCTTGTGCATTGCACCGAGGTGGGCCTTTGGTCTCCTACTGACAATCGCTCGCCCGAAAAGGTAGTACGTTCAGCCTGTTCTGGCATAACCCTAAAGCCACTGACAATGATAGTGTACGAAAGCACGGCAAATGGCACAGGCAACTTTTTTGAACGCGAATACAATGCTGCAAAAGAGAGTGACGAACACCTACGAAGAGGTGAAGAAAGCACCTCACAATTTCGTTCACTCTTTATAGCGTGGTATCAAATCGAATTGTACCGAAAGGAGTTTAAAACCGAAAAGGCAAAACGTGATTTTGCACAAAGCCTTGAAGCGCAAAAAAACCAAGTGTACTCCCCTACCAATCGTGCTGAACCAGGAAAATACTTGTGGTACTTGTGGCAATGTGGCGCAACCCTTGAAGCCATAGCGTGGTACATTGACGAAAGGAAAAAATATACCGACCATGGCGACATGGCGAGTGAGTACCCCACTGACGATAACGAAGCCTTTGTTTATTCAGGCTGCAAGGTGTTTGACAAATTGCTTGTTGAGCAATTCCGCCCTGCATGCCGACCACCGCGTTATGTGGGCGATGTATATGCCGATGGCGATAAAGGTAAAGAGGCTTTGCAACACGTAAGGTTTGCACCCGACAAAACAGGATTGCTATTCGTTTGGGACAAACCCGAAGTTGACCCACTTGAAAAAATTAAAAACCGCTACCTTGTTGTAGTAGACATTGGTGGTCGGTCTGCCAAGGCCGACTGGTCGGTAATTTGTGTGATTGACCGACTATATCTTATGAGCGGTGAACGCCCCGAAGTGGTGGCACAATGGTATGGCCACATCGACATAGACTTGTTGGCATGGAAGGCAGCGCAAATAGCAAAGTGGTATGACGATGCTTTGCTTGTGGTTGAAAGCAATACGCTCGAAACGAAAGACAAAGACCGCATGGTTGATGGCGACCAATCGCAATTCATTCTTTACGAAATTAAAGAGGTGTACGACAACCTTTATGCACGCGAACAGAGCGAAGACGAAATTCGTGAGGGCGCGCCACGCAAGTATGGTTTTCACACCAATGTAGCCACCAAACCCATGGTAATTTCAAACCTTGTGAAAGTGGTGCGTGAGCATTTGTATGTTGAACGCGACACGCGCTGCCTTGACGAATACCTTACTTACGAGCAAAAGCCTAATGGCGCATATGGTGCCATAGCTGGCAAACATGACGATTTGCTTATGACACGTGCCATTGGTCTGCACATAGCCTACAACTTTAAGGTAATGCCACTGCCCATTGTAGTTGAGCGAAAAGTTAGCATGAAACCCAAGCACAAAGTGAACAAAATAACCGAAGCGGTGATATAGCTTTTCCATTCACCATTTCACAACATGCCGTTTGCGTGCTGCATTAATAATGATTTTAGCTTGTGATGCTGAAAGGTAAAAGTGTGGAGCAGGACTATTGACAATCCTAAAAATAATGCGCGACAAGGGCAACCCTTTGTTTTGGGCTCGCATCTCGTTGTAACGGCGAAAGAGTTCACGATACATTTGCCTTTTCATTCCGTTAGCAAACACCACATCACACCCTCGCAACATGGACGAAACAGCAATGGCAGCACGCTCTTCGCTCACCCAAAAACGTGAGCAAGGGTGTTTAACCACACGTTCAAACACCTTGTTCATGCTAATATGCTTGCATTGAGCTAACTCTTGTTTAAATGCTTTAACGAGTTCCCTCTCACGCTGCATTTTGTAAGGGAATGATGAGCCAGTGTGTTTCATAAGCAAATGAAAAAGTAAAAGGCGAGTACTGCAAATTTTACGTTTGCAGCACTCGCATATAATTATGAGATGAAAAGTTATTGTGTTGTACAAGTGCAAAATTAAAAAAAATCATTTAACGAGGTTGGAAATAAAGAAGTTATATTTCACTTACCCACTAAATTTGCTACAAAGAATAAAACGAATGCTTATGGAAGATGAAATAAAAGGACAGGAAGTTACGCAACCAGAAACACAAAGCGAAACACCTCCTAAAAAGTCGAAACGCGATATGCTACGCGAGCGACTTTCAAAAAAATATCCCGACAAAAACTTTGACGATGATGAAGCTTTTGCTGGGCAAGTTAGTGATGACTATGATGATTACGACAAACGATTAGCGGACTATCAGAAGAACGAACAAGCTATTGGCGATATGTTTGCCACTGACCCTCGTGCCACCTCGTTTTTGATGGAGTGGAAAGATGGGAGCGACCCCGTTGTGGCTCTTGTACGCACTTTTGGTAAAGACATTGTAGATGCTGCTGATGACCCAGCACGGCAGGAGGAAATAGCTAAAGCCAACAGAGAGTACATTGAAAGAGTCAACAAGAGCAAGGAACTTGACAATGAGTATGAAACGAATTTACAAGAGTCGTTACAAACTCTCGCTGATGCTCAAAAACAAAATGGTTGGAGTGATGAGCAAATTGATAATGCGTTTCAACAACTCTTTCAAATTGTTGATGATGCAGTGATGGGCAAATTTAGTCCAGAAACCTTGCAGTTAGTGATGAACGCACAGAACTATAATCAAGACATTGCTACTGCACAACAAGAGGGTGAAGTAAAGGGACGCAATGCTAAAATTGAGGAAAAATTGCGCAAAGCCAAATCGGGAGACGGAACACCGCAGCTCAATGGCAAGAACGGGAAAGTACAGCGTTCACCAACTCAACAAAGCATATTTGCCCTTGCATCACAAGCATAAATCACAGACTTATATAGAGATGAATTTTGAAACAATTCAATTCCCGAATGAAGTCAAAGTCAGTGCTGGTAAGGGAAGCACAGGACTAAGGAGCCAATTACCAGGAGTGGCGACAACCGTATCAGCTTTGGCTATGGCTACTGGAGGAATGAAGGGTGGTTCACTCTTCATTAAACAGAACAATAACAAATAAACAGAACAATTTTATAAAACTATGGCAGAAATCACAGAAAACGTTCAGATGAATTCAGACGCTGCAATCACCCTCAGTAATGGTTCAGCAGGTTTGTCAACCCAAGTTTCGGGTCAAGCAACAACCGTGTCGAATGCAGCCAATGCAACAGGTGGTGTTGGCGCAGGAAACTTTATTGAGCAAGACCTTGATGCAGAACTTTTTGCATTTAAGGGTGATGATACTCCCCTTATGCAGCTCATGCTCAAGGCGAAGACGGTGAACGTAAATTCGCCAGAGGTCGAACACTATATGATAGACGAAACCAAGTCTTCAGTAACGACCAACAAGGCTGTAGAAGAGAGTGCAAGTGCAAGTTCTTTTTCTCTGCCACTTGATGGTACAGAGCAAAACATTCCACAAGAGTATGGCACTTTGCTTGTAAAGGGTGTTTCGGGGTACGATGAGCAAGGAAAGAACGCAACTCCTGGTAAGGATTTGATGTTGTTCGTAACAGGTCGTGACTCAGATGGTAATCCCGTATGCCGCGCTGTAAATGGTAAGCGCATGGTGGGTTCAACATTCTGCTCTGTTCCTGCCATTCCTGCTAATACTGAAATCGTTATTCTTTCTAACGCATTGTACGAAACGCAGAAGGAAGTTGCTCCCGATTTGATTGTTCCTCAGCCACGCGAAGTGTACTTGCAAAAACGAGGCATGAACCAAATTGTATCAGACTATTTTGAAAGCCAGAAGAAGCACATCCCGTTCTCGCAAGCACTCATCGCTGAACAAGCCATCACTAATTTTAAGACACGTTGTAATCGTACACTTTGGGCAGGTCGCAAGGGCAAGTTTACCGTTAACGTACCTAAATTGGGAGCACAGACGGTTTATTGCGCTGAAGGCATTCGTTGGCAGTTTATGCGTGAATTGCAGCATACAGGCAAGTGGACCGTTGAAAAGATTATAGCATTGGCAAAGATGTTCTTTACAGGAGAGGATGTTCCTAAGACCGCAATTCTCTTGGCAGGTAAGAACCTTCTTGAGCAGATTCAGTGCATTGATTATTCAAAGCATCCCGAAATTCAAATAACCACAAAGACAAATCCTGTTGGTTGGGTAGTAACCAATTTCCACACAGTATTTGGTGACATTGAAATTAAGCGAGAACCTACTCTTGATAAATTAGGGTGGAGCAACTCAGGTGCTTTGCTTGGCGAGAACCGATTGGTACATTATAAGCGTACAAGCGACCATGAATTCTCTGACCGAGTAGAAGGCGAAGAAGCTACACGCAAGGGTATGATTGTATGGGATTGCCTTGCATTGAAGGGAGGTTGCCATATTTTCATTAATGGCGAAGGTGATAACACGAACGAAGGTGCAACAACATTCTCAATGTGGGATAAAGACACCGCACCCGAAACTACAGAAGGTGTAGTTTACTATCTTATCAACGATTGCTCTGCAATTAGCAAGTCGGCAAAGGCTGGTACAATGTGGCAGTATAAAGATACTAAATGGGTAGAATACACAGGTGAGATTTATGGTTAACTAATCGCAATGTCAGACTTACACACCATGTAGTCTGACATTGCAATCATAACGACAATACAATGAATAAGACATTAAAGGCATATGGCGTTTATGGTTTGATGGATTGGCAACCATTGCTAAATGTCGGGAAGGCGAAGTTTCAGCCTTTGTTTAGCGGTGGCGGTGCAACCGCATATGGAGAGACTCCTGCAAAATATGTTACATCGAATCCAGTATGCCAACATATTATAGAGAATAGTCACTATTTTCAATCTGGGTATATTAAATTGCTCTATGAACATAACTTGAATGAGAATAAAGCAGATGAGAATAAAGCAGATGAAATTAAAGATGATACGAATGAAGGTGAATTGCTAAAAGAAGTAAGTTTTAGTTCATTAGGTGATGCATCAGCTTATCTTAACGAGAATTTCAACATACCTAAAAACAAGTTGCGTACGCGTGAATCCATTATAGAAGTTGGGAAGGATAATGGTATTGACGTAAAAATCAGTGATTAAAGATGAAATTGCACTCACTATCCAAGGTTAGACCCGAAAACTTAAGCGGTATAGATTCCGTTGAATCAGAAAGGGGGCATAATCCTTCAAGGGCTTATGATGTGCTTGCAATGGCACAAACTTTTTGGAACAATATGGATGATTTCCGTAAGGAACGTGAGCGCAATAAACGCTATGCTTACGGAGACCAATGGGACGATATGATTGAAGTGGAAGAGAATGGCTGCAAACGTAGAATGACCGAAGAAGCCTACATACGCAGCCAAGGTAATATTCCACTAAAGAACAATCTTATTCGTCGCCTTATTCGCAATGTGATAGGTGTGTATCGTAGCCAAAGCAAAGAACCCGTTTGCAACGCACGCGACCGCGATGAACAAAAGCTGGGAGAAACGATGTCAACCGTGTTGCAGTATAATATGCAACTCAACCGCATGAATGAACTTTATGCAAGAACCATGGAAGAGTATATGGTAGGCGCATTTGTAGTTCACAGAAAGTGGTATGGTTGGCGCAACGACAAGTTAGATTGTTGGACGGATTATGTTAATCCCAATCGTTTTTTTGTTGACACCAATATGCGTGATTTTCGTGGTTGGGATGTTACTTGTCTTGGCGAGATACACGACATCACATTTGGCGACCTTGTAGCCCAATTTGCACAATCGCCAGATGATTATGAAAGGTTAGCGAACATTTATCGTGCTGCTAACGATTTAAAAACTTTTGTTAGCACACGTGAACGTTTTGGTGTTTCGACAAAACGCAACGACCTTGACTTTTTGCTGAACACAGATGAGTCGCTTTGTCGTGTAATTGAGGTGTGGCGCAAAGAGCAAAAACCTCGCATTCGATGTCATGACTACAATAATGGTGACATTTTCAAAATAGATGTTCAAGACAAGAAAGAACTTGTTGACGATGTAAATGCGCAGCGCATTGAACAAGGCCGTGAAGCAGGAATGGAGGTAGATGATATTCCCTTAATTGAAACAGAATGGTTTGTTGATAGTTATTGGTATTACTATTATCTAACCCCATTTGGCGACATTTTAGCGGAGGGCGAAACACCTTATGCGCACAAAAGCCACCCTTATGTGTTCAAGGCATATCCGTTCATTGATGGCGAAATACATTCTTTCGTTTCAGATGTGATAGACCAGCAGCGTTATTCAAATCGTCTTATCACCTTGTATGATTGGATAATGCGTGCTTCGGCAAAAGGTGTGTTGCTCGTGCCAGATGATTGTTTGGGCGACCAAAGTCCTGAAGATTTTGCTGATGCTTGGACAAGATTTAATGGTGTGGTGGTGTATCATGCTAAGCCTGGTGTTCCTGCTCCTACACAAGTGGCGAACAATTCAACAAACATTGGTATCAGTGAATTGCTGAATTTGCAACTAAAGTTTTTTGAGGACATTAGTGGTGTGCATGGTGCTTTGCAAGGCCGACAAGGAGTTAGTAGTACGAGTGGTACGCTATATGCTCAACAGGCACAGAACGCTACAACAAGTTTGTTGGATTTGTTAGACTCTTTTTCGCAATTTGTAATTGACGCAGCTTATAAGGACGTAAAAAACATTCAGCAGTTTTACGACCAAAAGCGAACTTACAACATTGCAGGTCGCTCGGCCACGCAAATTGAATACGACCCTGATAAGATACGCGACACGGAGTTTGACCTATCTATTGTAGAGTCAACCGCAACACCTGTTTACCGACAAATAGCCAACGATTATCTTATTCAGTTTTGGCAGTCGGGGCAAATCAGTTTGCAGCAGTTGCTTGAAGTGGGCGACTTTACGTTTGCCGACCAATTGTTACAAAGTATTCAGAGCCAGCAACAAGAAATGCAGCAAGGGCAGATGCCCGAAGGAGTTTCGCCCGAACTTATGCAACAAGCGCAACAAGGTGCTAATATGAACGCAGTAAATCAACTCTATGGTGCCGTGAGAGGTGATGAAGAACCAACGTATGGAGGACAACTACAATGACCAATTATAAAGTAAATGAAATAGTAAAAGAGGTACGCATTGCCATTGACCAAAATATGGACGGAACTATGTTGTCTGATTTTGGAGACTATGATACGCTGGCACTTGACGAGATTATTCAGTCAAAAATAGTAGATGGTACGAAACTCATTATTGGTGCTGCACCTATTCACATGATAGGTAAGGGCATAACAACGGTAGAAAAACCCAATGTGGAATACAATAAGGTGTTCGATAATGACAAACGCTATTATGCACAAGTTGCAGTACCCAATGATTACTTTCGACTTGTTTCGTTCCGTATGGCTGATTGGCTGATGCCTGTTACCGAAGAGGAGGTCATAACTCCTACTGATGCCGAATATGCCTTGCAGCGTAGTAGAGTTGAAGGAGTAAGGGGTTGCCCCGAAAAGCCTGTGTTAGCTTTTGTTCCGAACATTGAAAGTGGCGATAACGATTATTGCTTTGAAGCCTATTCATGTGCTGGTAAATCAGCGTGTAGTTATACCTATTTGTCAAATCCCCCAATAAATAAAAGTGGCGAGATTTCATTGCCCGAAAGACTTTATAGGCCCATTGTGTATGCTATTGCTTATTTAACAACAATAGCATTTAATGCTGAAGGACAAGCAGCCGTATTACTGACTACTGCTAAGCAGTTGGCCGATATTACTGACACTATTCAGCAACAACCTCAGCAAGTTCAGCAGTATCAACCTCAACAAAGTGAAGAGCCATGAAAAAACCATGGAAAGACATAGAAGGCAGTGAGGTGCGTGTTGATGTAGGCTCAACACGTGAACAAGCCTTGGGCGACAAAATGCCTGCCGAGGTGTTGTGCTTTACCACCGACAATCGCATTGTGATGAATGGTGAGGAGTTTCCCGACACAAGCAAAATTGCCGATGAAGTTCGTAAGGACACTTTTGCACTTTACATTGAGGGCGAGGTGTTTGCGCTAAAGGCTGATGATACGACCGAAAGGGTAAACGAAGTAATGCCACTCTCACTATTTAACAAAATACTAAGTGGCATTGCAATTGGCAGAGGTTTTTACACTGACACGGGGTCGGTTGAGGTGTATGTTCACAAAAGCCTAAGCGAAACAACTCTTTACCTTGAATCGCCTACTACACGTATTGGCTTTTACAAGCAAGCACGTGACGAACAAGTATCGTTATACGACATTAAGCCTTCACAAGTTAGACGGATTGAAGCTTTAGAAAAAACAGTGGAACAACTTAAGCAGTTGCTTACACTGGTTTAATTAATCATTATATAATCATTTTTTAACAATGGCAAACTTAAACAAAATTGCGAGTGGAACTATGATTGGTTTTACCGCAAACAAGACGGTTGCAGCAGCGAAGAATGACACTGCCACCAATCGTGTTGACATTTGCATGACCAAAGAGCTGTACCTTAATGGTGAGCGATTGGGCATTACAGATGCAGAGAGTACTTATTTGGCAAAAAAGATAACTGAGGAGAACAATGCCCGACTGCAAGTTGAGGTAATCACTTATGTTAATGACACTGCCACCTCAGCACCTTATGTTGATAAGCAAGATGGCACGAGGGTTAAGGTGGTTGTTGCAGCTAAGTGGGACGGATTTTATGTTGCAGCCGACTCTATTACTTTAACTAATAGTGCTGGCACTGCCCAAACGCTTGTGGCCGATTTATCACAAATAGGCGCAAAAGCCACTACTGCCACACTTAAGGCCGATGAACGATACATGGCCACAGTTACACACAATGGGGTGAAAAAGGTAGTGTATTCAGCACAAATCAAAGCCTACTATCCCGTTTACTATGGTGTTAATTCAGCAGAAACAATTTCGGCAGTTACGGGATTGACCAAAAAGACTGCTACCGCATCGGCAGCAGGAACTTATGCTTTCACCTTTGCTAATGGACAGTATGCTTATATCCTTATTCCTACGGGTGTGGGCAAAGGCAAGTTTGCAACTGCCGACAAGGAAGGTGTTTACCATGCCAGCGAGGGTGTGAGTGATGTGCCGTTTATTAAGCAAGCAGCAGCCATTACTTTGAACAATGCTTCATACGAAGCTTATCGCTTGGCATCGCCACAAGATGTTAGCTCACATGACATAACCATCTAAAAAACAAATTGAAAGGAGATATTTAAAATGGCAAATACAGTATATATTAAATTTACAGGCCGACTTAAATCAACCTCACAAGAGGGTGTGTTAGTTGAAGCGCAGCAAGTGCAAGATGTTAACCAGGGCAAAAATCAGCAAACGATTAATAGCGAAGTTAACTCAAAGCTCTCACAATTAAAAACGGACATGGGCACGGCAGTGGCTGGCGTGTACAAGTATAAAAAATCGGTTGCGAGTCTTTCGGAAATTTACGCATTGACTTGTTCTGTAGGTGATGTATTCAATGTTACTAATGATTTTACTTTTGAAGGTAAGACCTACAAAGCAGGTACTAATGTGGCCGTAAAAACAGGTTTTAGAGCAGGTACAGGAACTGAAGCAATGCTTGACCCACTTGGTGGTATCACAGACCTTAGTCAGTATTACACAAAGACCGAAGTTAACACCAAAATTGCCACGAAAGTTGACCAAACCACCTACGCAACCGATAAGGCAACTTTAGAAGCGAATACAGCCAAAAAAGGCATTGTTCTTGAAAGCAAAAAGGTAGGATTTGAAACTTATGACCCTTTTACTACAAAAGACGCAACTTCTGAAACAATAGCTGGATATTTTAATGGGACGAATGCCCCAACGTTTGACGCATTGTTTAGTGCTATTCAAGCAGGTGTTACGGTGTCGCGTAAGTTTAGTGAACGCTTAGGGACTATGGCTACTCCTCTTGCTGATAACAGCGGAGTAATGAATTGTTCAAAAGCATACGCCTATGATTGCAAGGAATATAATAGTACAGACACATCAAAATATACAAGTAGCAAAAGCATACAACTTGAAATAGGTTCTATTGGTGTGTTAATTCAAAAAGCATCAGATGGCACTTTATCATCTACAATAGGTCCTTCAGACCTTCAAAGAGAAAGAAATAGAATTACAGCTCTTGAAAAATTGCTTACGCTTGCATAATTAGCATAAATAACTTTGTTAGAAAAAGATGGAGGTTTAGAAAAGAAAGTTTCCATCTTTTTCTGATTTAACACATAAAACGATATGGCAACAAAAGATTGGAAATCACTTGAAGGTAAACCTTGGCGACTTGATGTTGGGTCAACACAAAAGGAGGCCTTATCAGCCACCAACCCTGCTATACTACACGTTACGACAGAACAAAGCATTGTAATGAATGGCGAGGTGGTAGGAAGAGGAAAACCTGATATTTCTGCCGAGGGTGCACGCGCTGCAATAGCCTTGTACGCGGCCGCAGGAGACAAAAAACTATTTGGTCCAAATAATATTTTAAATACAAATAACAACACGTTAGGTGGTACTATTGGTAAAGCTATATATGACAGCTCAACTCCAACAGAATACAAAAAGGGGAGTCCTTTTGAAGTATTTTGCACGCAAGGCATAATGTCAGGTGTACACAGCGAAAAGTATATGATATGGTTCGGATTGCGCAAAAGTGCGACCAACATAGAGCGATATAGTTGTAAACAAGTTATAGGGCAAACCGAGGAAGAGTTTTACAAGTATGGAACTCCAGTAGCATTCCGTCTGAATGATGGGAAAGTATATACCCCCTTTAAAGGCAGTAGTGGGTTGAGTATAGGTACATCTAAAGAATATATATTGTCGCGAGAATGTGTTATTCCTTCGTATAGTGATTTGCACGATGCTGCAACAAGTGAAAAAGATGGCTTAATGACAGCAGCTGATAAACAAAAGTTAGACAATGTGCCAACTAACACGAAAGCGAAGTTGAAGAAGTTGTCTAATCCCGACTTTAAAGTTGTTGTTCGTAAGGCTATTCCTTTGCACCCAAGAAAAGGCCTGAAGTATTTCTTTGATAATGATATTCGGTTCTCTATACCTCGTAAGTATATTGTTGATGAAGGTAATACGATAACTGTGCCTAATGATGGAAAGACGTATTATACGATTCCTAGTACGATTAGAGGAAGCCAAATGATAATTCCTAATGGTACTATTATAAATAAAGACAATTACGACACATATTTCAATGCATGGACAGATGGTTCTGTATGTCAAGTTTTGTGTTGCAAGACAAGTATGCCTGCCTTAGTTACAATAAAGAAAGAAGGCTTTAGTCTTGAAGCGAACACTATTAGAGTTTCAAATCTTTCAGAACAACTTTGTTTTGATACATATTCTCTTTATAGAAAAGTTGAAGCAAATAAAGTCGTATTTGATATTCCTTTGCCATCTGTAAGAGTTGGCGATACTATAAATAACGTTCCTTATCTCCAGTTTTTCAAAGAAAAGAGGAAAACGTTTGGTGTTTTTAAATTCGAAAAAAAATTCGAATTTATAATGGATAAAGGGAAAAAGTATTATGGTAAAAGAATATGTAAAATAAAAGACAAAAAAGTTCTTAAGACAAAGCACGGAGTCTTTTATGTATCAAAAACTATTGTCAATAAAAGAAAAAGATGGAGTCTTCGTTTCAGTAATTACAAAAATTATGGCCCTAAATTAAAAATAATTATTGAAAACGGAGTAATAAAAAAAAGGATGTAAGAAAACGTAATAACGTATAGTGTTTCACACTCATCGCTATTGAATTCTTACAACCTTTCAATGCAAAATTACAAACAATAAAATACCCATGCAAATAAAATCGCGAAAAAATGACAGAAATTATACAAACCATATCAGCCATTGTAACGGGAGTAGCCTTACCCTTACTTGGCGTATTCCTTTTTTATGACGCAAAAAAGAGGGAAGCAGCAGCAAAGGCGAGCAAGGCCGAAGCCGAAAACATTACACAATATGCAGCGCAATGGCGAGAACTCTATGAAGAAAAAGTAAAGCACGAAGAGGATTTAAACGAAAAGATAGACGGACTTTATGTGCAGTTAGGCCAACAGCGTGATGAACTTACACAACTAAAAAAGGAGATGGCTGACTTGACGGTTAAATTCAAATATGCCGAGAGCCAAAAATGCACGGTGTATGGTTGCCCAAACCGACAGCCACCGCAACTGATTTGTGCTTCAAGCAATCACCCAGAGCAATGAAATGGACAAAGTATTTAACAGAACTCATTCGCGTAAATAGTGGCCATAGCAGCAAGGCATTCTTTTTGGTGGCCGTCACCTTGATAGGTTGCTTGTTGTTGTTTTGTGTGGCATTTGTAATGGTGTGGGAGGTGGTTACTAACGGAACTATACGTACCGACCTTATGGGCCTAAGTGCCTTTGTGGGTAGTGTGGCAAGTTTGTTTGTAACGGCAGGCATCACCAAAGTTTATGGCGAAAAGAAAGAACTAAAGAACGATGAAAAATAATGATTGGACGGGTGGATATAATTCCGTGTTTAAATGCCTTGGAGCCGTGGGGCATTCAAACGGGCGAAGAGAGCAACACGATTATTATGCAACCGACCCTATTGTATTAAACTATTTACTTGAAAATGGTTTATTGCCACACAACATTTGGGAATGTTCATGTGGCGAGGGGCATTTAAGCAAGCGACTTGTTGAGAATGGCTATAACGTTTGTAGCACCGACTTGATAGACAGAGGTTATGGTTTGTCTGGTATTGACTTTTTAAAGACCGAAGAAGTACCTTTTAAAGGCAGTGAACCGATGTGCATTCTCACCAACCCTCCTTACAAATTTGCCAATGAATTTATTCTTCATGCCTTAAAGTTGATTAAGCCCAATGACAAGGTGTTTATGTTTTTGAAAACAACTTTTGTGGAGGGTAAGAAACGCAAAGAAATTCTTTTTGACAAATATCCTCCTAAGCGAATTTACCAATTCAGCGGACGCATTGTATGTGCTAAGAATGGCAATTTTGAAAGTATGCGGAAAATATGCAGTGCCGTTTCGTATGCTTTGTTTGAATGGCAAAAAGGAACGAAGAGCGAACCGCGACTTTTATGGATATAAAAAGTTCCGCCCATCTTCACAGACAAACGGAACGTCATTCTTTAAGAATTCATAAAAATATTTCTCCACCGCGAAAATAGTAAAAACCAATTACACACACAACGACATAACCCTTAAAAAAATGGCAGACTACAAAAAACTCATACCTTACGTACTAAAATTTGAGGGAGGGTACGTAAACGACCCTAACGATAGCGGAGGACCAACCAACAAGGGAGTGACCCTTAACACATTCCGCAGCGTATATGGCCGAACAAAAACAATCAACGACCTAAAGCACATGACCGACAACGAGTGGCGACACATATTCAAGTCACTCTATTGGGACAAATGCAAAGCTGACGATATAGCAGACCAAAGCATCGCCAACCTATTAGTAGATTGGGCTTACAATAGCGGAACATCGTTAGCAATACGGCATATACAACGCATAGTAGGTGTTAAGGTGGATGGCATCATGGGTAACATAACATTATCAGCCATCAACAGACGCTCTCCACTACCCTTATTTGGCGCATTGAAACAAGACCGCATAGCCTTTTTTAATGCAACCGCCCAAAAAAATCCGCGTAAGAAGAAGTTCCTGAAAGGGTGGATTAATAGAGTAAACTCATTCACGTATGGAGAAATTCACATTTAAAGCTATATGGCTAATCATGGGGTTAATATTAGCCCTATGTTTGTGCAGTTGCTCACATAAGGTAATAAGGAGCATGGAGCGAACGAGTGATACACTCATAATCCACCATAGCGACACGCTACAAGTGTATGACACCATCAAGGTTATTTCCAAAATGGAAACAACCGACAGCGTAACAGACAACATGGTTACATACGTTGTGGTAGACACCACAGGGCGAATGCTGACAAAATATGTGTACCGAGACAGGAAAGTGTATCATAATAAGGACGCGCTGAGCGCGAATAGCCATGCGAGCAACGTTCTGCGTGTAAGAAATAGCAAAGAAAAGAAAACAACGATAAATACAGAACAAAAGAAAGTCGTTGAAACATCTGCATTGTACGAAGCGAAAAAAATTGCTTTTTACTCTATTTTGTTAGTTGCGATTGTTGCAACCATCTACTACTTTATATACAAAAAACGTAAGTGATTTTATTGTGTTGAGTTGGCAAGCGAGGAGCCGTGCGAGGTATCCTCTGCTTGCCTTTGTCTTTTAACCAATAAAATCCCGTAAAATGAAACAACTTGAAGAAATATATAACAGAGTGGTTGAAGCCACCTTAGAAGCGAGTGGATTAACATTTGAACAACTCGCGACATCACGCACAGAAAGAAGTGTTATTGCGCGTGTGGTAATGATTAACACGCTTATTGAGATTGGCTTTACGGAGTGTGATATTGCAGCCGTTAGCGGAATGAGTCAGCAGCGAGTAAACTCGCTGAAGAATAGTGCAAGGTATAGGCTTAAGGGTCTTGCTGCACGGGTAATGATGAAGGAGGTGAAGAAGCGTCTGGTTACGCAATAGCGGAAAATAATCGGTGATAATCTGGCAGAAATGCGTGTTTTCTGTGCATTTTTCCGAAAATAATCCGAAATAAAGGATTGACTAAAAAGAATGAATAAAGACCACCTGAATGGGTGGTCTTTATTTATTGGAATCTTACAAGTTAGGATTCGAGAAGTTAATATTGTGTTTACAAATTCATGATAACAGGTTCATTGATAATTTGGTCGATATACATTGGCGGAATAATGACATTATCTAAGCCTTTTTCTTTCGTCTTCAATAAAACTATACCACGTAAAGACCCATAACTTATAGATCCGCATTGGACTAAGAACCCAGTAGGAATTACAATTCGTCCATTGTCTATCATTTCATTAAAAGATTCAGACGAGATTGTATAGATTGTTTCTAATTCTATATCAACAAAGGTTTCAGTTTGCTTTTTCAAAACAAACTTGTGATTGCATAGGATTAAATTGTTGTCCACATTAACTCCAAAAGAGAATGTATTGCCTAACTGAATACGTCCTTCTGCATCGTAATTCTCAGGAATAATATTGGAATGCAGCACTCGCATTGATGCAATTTGGTATTCTATTGGTTTCATGCCGCTATTCTGTATTTATTGTTATATTGCACTACCTCAATATCAGTATTTTGCTCAATTTCTTCAGATGATATATACGCTGAAACATCGCAAATGTTCACTTCCGCGAAATCAATCGTTTCATCTGTATAGAATGAGTTTGCTGTCTGATTTGACAAAAACTCAGCTCCAGAAGACAAAGTAAAAAGATCTTCATCATCGCAGAACAAAGGGGCGTAATCTCCATACGCCTCATTCATTTCGTTCTCAAAAGTCAGAGCCTCTTTACAAAATCCTTCATCTTGAGATATGATGAATTTAGGCGAAAAGGAAACCATGAAGCATTTTTCCAAATCGTTATACTCAAACTTTATACTAAGCCAAGTATACTTTTGCAGCATTTGGCCAAACCATGTATTAAGTTGTTCTTTGATTATTTCCTTTTTCATAGGTCACCCAAATTACGTTTTATTTTTTTAATCGCGGCTTCTGCATTTTCTTTGCATTTCAAACTCTCAAATTCCGAGAAATCTTTTGTGGTGTAATCGGCCTCGACCCTATTTTTCTTTAGAAGTCTAAATAGATGAGTGAAGTTTCGTCTTTCGTTGTAACTATCAAATCTGTTGGTAATTTCAGTCAAAAGGTACTCATGAGAACTTTGGCTTGAAATATCTTGCTGTTCATAAGATAACGGAGTATTCCGTGTGTTAGCAAGCATATATTTCATATATTGCAATACCGCATAATAAGAGCAATGTATTGATGAATTATAACCAAGTGGCTTGCGCAAATTTATTAGTTTTTGCGCAGCTTCCAATGATTGTTGAGATTTATTTTTCATACAATAACACACTCTTATTTGAGTGCAAAGATACAACTGCAATCTACAACTTCCAAATAAATTAACAATTATTGGTGCAGAGTTGAGTACAAACAACTCACAAACAATAAACAAAACTAACAAGCAACTCACAAGCAACTTGTCACAATCTTTGCGGTATCGGGGGATATTCCCCGACCGACTTAATACATTTATAATTATGGACAATGTAGAGAAAGTAATCTGTTGCGACAGAGGTAATGATGCGCTTGCTTATGCGGCAATGGCGAACAACAAGGGCAATGACCCAATGGCCTTAGCTGCTATGATGAACGGTGGCCTTGGAGGTGCTAACCAGTGGCTTAACAATCCGTTCTTGTACCTTATTTTCCTTGCTATGTTCGGTGGCAATGGCTTCGGGTTCGGCAACAACCGCAATGGTCTGCAAGATGCAGAGATACAGGGCCAAATCCAATCTTTGCGCTCGCAAATGGCCGACAATCACAATTCAGACTTGCTGATGCAGGCTATCAAGGGTAATAACGATGCCTTGACTACGCTTGGTGCAAACCTTAATTGTGACTTTAATCAGTTGCAGCAAGGAGTGTGCGCGGTACGTTCTGCAATTGACCAAGTAGCAGGGCAAGTAGGCTTCTCAGCAGAGCGCGTTATTAACGCAGCCGACAAGGGCAATGCAGCCGTTATTCAAGCAATTCAGAATTGTTGCTGCAATACGCAACAAGGAATCTTGAAAATGGGTTATGAAAATCAGATTGCTATTCAGGGGCAAACCAACGCCTTGCAGCAAAACTTGAATTTCGTAAACTCATCGGTGGAGCGCGGATTTAGTTCGGTTGGCTACCAAATGTCGCAAGACAAGTGCGATGTTATTCGCGCTGGACAGGACAACACGCAGCGTATAATTGATGCCCTTAACAATCACTGGTATGCTGACATTGACCGCAAATATCAAGATGCGAGATTGGAGCTCTCTCAGCAGAACCAAACTGCCGCACTGATTGCTGCTTTGGGCAAGACTACGACTGCAACGACATGAGGAGGTGTTTCCAAAAAGGAAATAACCACTGATAACCATTCTATTGACGCCAACGAAAAGGTTGACAACAATAGCTTTTTCGCGAGGTCGCGGAAAAGGTCGAAAGAGAAGTAATAACAAGCACGTGGGGAGGTGATTGCCCCACGTGCTATAACGAGTTGAATTATCATGCTATTCAAAGATATAAAAACAGGTTATCCCGTCTATTTTCTTGACAAGAACGACACAACATTCTATCAAGGCAAAGTAGTAAGTGTTGCAATTCCTCGATATGATACCCCACAACCATTTTGTCAAGGTCAACAAAATGGTTTGGTTGTAGATGTTACCATCGAAGCTAAAGGTACAACCAAAACATACACAATACCAGAAACTGCAACAGTCACCTATGCTGCTAACCTTATTCTATCAACAGACAAAGAAGGATTGTTACGCGAAGTGGAAGCAATGAAATCAGCAAGCGAACAAGCATTATCACAAGTTGACAAACACAAAAACACGATAGATAAATGTAATGCCCTGCTTGAAGAGTTAAATCCTGCTTTTGCTGAAAAACGGGCGCAAGACAAGCGAATTGAGGGAATTGAGAACGAGGTGAAGAGCCTTGGCGCTGTCCTTCGTGATTTTATCAACGAATTTAAAAAATGATGATTATGGGAAGATTGTATATTGTGTTTTGCAAGGGTGGTGGCAAGTGCAAGCACTTCGACAAGGAAAGTGCAGAAGAGGCGGTAAGCCGCATATACTACACGACTAAGGACGGTACAGAACATCACGGGCCGCATTGGAGCATGGAGCAAGTTCTTGAAGCAACGAAAGGGTTGCAGTTCAAGCCTTGTGTGACGGATTACGACAAGTATGTAGCGTTTAACGCTGCTTATGCCGACTTGTGCAAAACGTTGACTACAGACTTGATTATAGAAACAGGTCATGCGTTTTTCTTTGAGGACGAAGACGCGCCTTGCAACAAGATATGGCGGTATATGAAGAGTTTTGAATAAAAAAAGCGTGACACATCGTCACGCTTTTTGCTATAATCCGAGTCGCTTGATTAGGTAGTCACCTACTGCAAGGTTTTGTTCTTTTGCAGAGGTTTTTATTTTGTCTACTGCCTTTTGCGGCATTCGGCAGTATAAGACTGCATCACCGACTTTTTTGCGACCTGCGTTTGTGCGTTTGCCGCCCCAGTTGTTTTTATTCATAGATTATTCATGTTTTTTTTATATCATAAATCTTAAAAACCCAGCAGGACACCAATGTGTTCCGTACTTCGCATCAATGCTTGATAAGTATTTTTCGATGTTTTTGTTTATTCCTTCAAGTTCTCTGTAAATGCGAGTATAATTATCGTCATACCAATCTTGGAACTCTTGGCTATCATGGTCTTCGGGTACGTCATCGCCATATTCGTAGATAAGTCCATTCATATCGTCAGCATCAAGCAGCATGCTTGCAACATTCAGTTGCGGAAGTCCGCTCTCGTTGATTGCGTCTTCTATGTTCTCAATCTCATCAAAGATTGAATTGTCGCTATTCTTCGCAAGACTATCTATATTGCAGTGAAAATTGTGGCGAATTGAGCATAACTTAGAGATGAGTTCTGCTTGTTCTTCGCTCATGCCATGTTCAACCGCAATTTCTTCGTTGTTGAGATTGCGGGCGGCCGCTGATTCTCTGCGGTAGTCGTATTGTTTTTTATTTAAGTATGCCATATTCAAATTTTTAAGTTATAATTTTTTGAATATCATACAACTTGTGTAAATTATGCTTATCTTTGCGCTGTCAACCCTGATAGGGTTGTGGATTGAAACGCTCTTATGAGCATAATTTCTCTATTGTAGATAAGTTCGAGATTTAAATCTCGTGGTTAGCCCCACCAAATGAAGGTGGGGCTTTTTGTTATTTCTGGTTGCGCCAGAGTTCGTAATCGTCACAACTTTCGAAGCCAATGTAACCGCCAACTACGGCAACTACTTTTGATGCCCAAGGCATGGCATCTATTGCCTTTTTACGCCAGTATGAAGTATGCTTTTCGCATTCGTAAAATTTATTTCTCATTGTAATTGACTTAACCGTGATGTCGAGGGCTGGTCGTTTTAATTTATTCTTAAATTCTTTCTTAATTACGTTGCAAAGATATAGCTTTTATTTTGAAATTGCAAGTAATTTCAAAATAATTTTTGCATTATATATTGCAAAACATATTTTTGGGCAGTAAAACGCCTGATAAGCATTATCTTTGCGTCCAGTAGTTCTTGCGAAAAGCGTGAGAGAAATCGCACGCGCCTAAAAGAAATGCGTGCGAAATTGCGTGCTATTTGTTGTGGTTTATTGCGATATATTGCGCAACACAAAATTATAGATGTTTGATAATCAATACTCTATTGCGTTATACCAACACAACTAAAAACAATCCGTGAGTCCTATCAGGCGCACAAACAACGTTGATTATCAGCAAATTACAAATCATACGTGCTGAAATGCGTGCGAAATAAACGGTTATGGCTACTTATTAAACAAGTCCATAGCCGTTTTTTTGGCTTCGTCCGCTATGTCTATATAAGGCTGCATACTCTTATAATCGGAGTGTCCCGTCCACTTCATCACAACATTGGGCGCAATTCCAAGCATAAGCGCATTACAGATAAATGTACGCCTTCCGCTGTGCGTGCCGACCATTTGCCATTTTTCTTTCGTTTCTTCTATTTTCTTTCCACCTATATAATATATATCAGTCAGTTTCTCGTTGATGCCGCATTGACGGCACACCTCCTTGATATATACGTTCATTTTTTGGTTGGAGATGACAGGGAGAGCCTTGTCTGTATCGTTGTCCGCATAACGCTGTAATATTGTGCGAGAGTATTTGTTCAGCTCTATTGTAATCTTATCATTTGTTTTTTGTGTTGTTATGTGTATTGCGTCATCGTATATGTCTGTCTTTTTTAATGCAGCGGCATCGGAATAGCGTAGGGACGTGAAACAGCAAAAGCAAAATATATCGCGTGTGCGTGACAGATAAGTCTGCTCGAACGTGTGATTATATACTGTTATCAATTCCTCCCACGTTAAGAACACTACATTGCGGTTAGAACGTTTGAGGTGCGTCTTGTGGGCCGTAAAGGAAATGTCTGTTAATAGACCCTTGGCAACAAGCCAACGGAAGAACCACTTGGACATTGAGATTTTCTTCTTGGTTGTTTCGTTCTGGTGGCCGAGGTTAGACTGGAAGACCGCAAATTTGTCAAGCGTATCAGGATTTATTTTGTCGATGCTCATCTCGGCATCGAACATCTTCCATTCTTGCAATATCCGTTGATGCTTCCGATATACGCTGTCGCTCCAATTACAGATGCTGTCCTGCTCGCGTATATACCTCTCATAGAGGTCGAAGAAGCCTTCCTTTTGTGCAGTTTTATTTTCACGCTTGAACTCCTTGTCAAGCGCAGCCTTGAAGTCTTCTATTGCAGGAGAACCCTTGAATGAGTTGGCAACTGATTGTATTGTCTCCTCATACCTCTGTATCTCTGCATTTATCTTGATTGCAGGCGTAAAGCTCTTTCCGTGAGTGGTGTTACGCTTGCACCGCTGCATAGCCATGTCCCATTTACTCTTGTCAACATAAAATCCGAGCGAATAGGAAAACTTACGCTTATTATATGTGATAAACACGCGCAGAGAACCGCGCGCATCAACTGCAAAGGTGTATACGTATCTCATAACATTACTATTTATGCTCGTGTTCTTGTAACCCTACCGATTTCAGTAGGGCTACAAATGAAAAATCTATTGCAATTCTCAATCTCCGAACTTCATCGAATAAATCACTCTGTACAGCCTTATGACCTTAGATTTAGGAACATTCTGATTTTCAAAAACGCTGTTCTCGTTAATCCTCCTGCACTCGTAGTAATCTCCTCGGTCGTATATCCTTCTGAACAAAAAACCAAAATCACTTGTATCTACGACCATTGCAGCACCTTGCACAATGTCCGAATTACTCTTCATGTGTTCAAGTGCGAGGACTTCTCCGAGTTTATATTCGGGCAGCATCGCGTCTTGCCGAATCGTATAATAAAAGTCAATAGATGTGTAAGGCGGTATTGCAGGAATGTATTGCAGTTTAAGCGTTTTATCCTCCTTAATCACAGAATACACGTCTGTATCAGATTGAGTGGCGAGCTGTTTTGTTACGACTGGTCGGAATACGATTTCTTTGTACTTATAGCCTTCATCTTCCTCTCGCGTGCGCGTGCGCGCGTTCGTAATAGTTATATTGTCGTTTCCGCTTGCGTTATCTCCATAGGTATTGTTGCTCGCTATGTTGGTTGTAGATTGGTCGCGGAGCATTTCGCCCTCTCCAGTCAGGAGCCAGTATTGAGAGAGTCCGAATTTTTCAGATAATTTATTTGCGACTTTTTTACCAACTTCTTTTTTGCCATTTATCAGTTGGCTTATATATGGCTGGCTGACGCCTAATTCCTTAGATAAGACATCTTGCCTGATGCCTATTGAACAAAAATAATCCTTTAGCTTTTCAAGGTGATTGTATTCCATAATGCTCAGTATTTGAATGTTTCGTTGATAGATTTTGATTCCATATATATAATAAACTCTTTGTCCCGTTTAATTATATCCTGCCAATGTCGCAAGTTTCTCTGCCTTTTGTGCTCGTCTATATATGTTATTTTATTTACTGGTTCTAATAATTTCTCATGATGCTCTTTTATTCTTACATCAATTAGGTTGCACATTCTGATAAATTCATCGGTGTTAATTATAATGTCATTTTCGTTGTCAACGGCATTATTAAGACTGTTTATGGCGCGTTGCTTGCGCTTGTAAAATTCAGCTTTGTCTGTTTTTGTGTTAAAATGATACCTTATATTCAATACAGCATCACACACATTTATTATTGCATAATATCTTTTTTCTATATTAAGCGAAATACATAATCTTGTTGCTGCATATCCTGTATTATGTCCATTAAGTAATGCAAGACGTGCATATTTTATAACCTCACTGTTATATTTTTCGTTTTTGCTTTTTCTGTATGCTTCCATTAGATTGATATATATCATTTCGTTATTAGGGTTTTTCTCTGATAATATCTCCCCTAACCGTATTGCCTCGTCCAATTCATTGTTAGTAATAAGATGAGCCAAATAAATGAAATTATCCTTTCCCATCCACTCTTGATACCCGTATTCAATCGAAGTTTTTATCGTTTCCATGAAAAATCAAAATAAAATATTACTTTTTCGTTATTTTTCTTTGTTATATTACTTTTTAGTTATATCTTTGCAACGTGATTAATAAACAGAGTTGTAAATAACGCTGCAAAATATATTGCAAATATAAGCATTAAACTTATGTAAGCAAACATTACTAACAACAAATTAAAAACTTAATCAAAATGAAAGCTACATTAATTAGTAAGTACTTCAACTTAAATATGAACGTAATCATTGCTAACGATAAAGCTGCAAAGTTGCAAGCAATGGATAACGCAACCGCAATGGAGTACATTTCACAAGACGTTGAATACGTGAGAAATGGTCTCAACCCCATATTTCTAACAAAAACCGCAGTGAAGAAAGTTGCTACCTTTTTTGCAAAAGGCGATTACAATTACTTTAACAAAATTATTTTCTAACAATAAGTAACGATTAAATTTTTGTTTCAAATTTCATACTAAATGTGTTATGTGTACGCGGTTCGTGAGAATAGCTACACAAAAGATTGCGATAGGTGGTTAAATGGATAGGCCATAGATATAGCTTTGTAGTTAGCCGACAAGTTGAATATTAGGACATTAAGCGGTTCGATTCCGCTCGCAATCACAAATAATATATAGCTAAAAAAATAAAGGTATGACAGACATTTTAATGACAGAAAACGAGAAACGCAGATACGAACGCCAAAAGCGTGTAGTATGCTCGTTCTTGGAGCTAAAACAAAAATACCCGACAGCCGCAAAATGGCGACTTATGCAGGTTATCTCAAAGAATGAGAATATCTCTACTCAGGCAGTAAGAAATATGCTGCTTAAGAAAGGAATTGTAACTAAAAGAATACGATGATGAAGTGGTTGTGTTTCTTCTTAATCGTTGTACTTGATTTCATTGCTTGTGCAATGATGTGCGTATCAACTACTGGGCACGGTTGCATAACGCTGTACGACATGATACCATTCTGCGGTATTTCACTTTTTATTGCAACCGCAATAATTGCGGTGTGCATTTACAGGGTTGGAATGTTCCCTGATTGCGTGCAAACATTGATTAAATTATCCATTGAAGATTGCTAAAATGGACACGAAACAGACTGACAAAATAAAAGCCATAGAACGCAAGGCTTACGAAGTGTATAAAGAAATTGATGCACTTGTAGGTCAGCTGCAAAAAGAAAAGGTAGGCTGGGAAGAAATTGAAGGACTTAAGTCAGCTCGTGGCACATCATGTGATGTAGTTGACGCCCTGCAATATTTCAGGGAAGAGTTTGGCTGTAATGATTATGAGCTATGATGACAGAAAAAGACAAAAAACTGATTCGGAGAGCGAAGTCTTACACTTGTTATGATTGCTACTGGAACGATATTTTAGACATGGAGAAAATCGCTGACACCGAAGAAGCAAAGAGCGAATTGAGGAATATAAGGTCTTCGCTGTATCACGAAGAAGAGTGGCACGCTGGACTATTGTAGAACACATAACAACACCTAAAACAATGGAACAAAACAAGAATAATTCGGTTGTAACAATAACACCGCAAGAACAAGAAATTCAGTTGCTTAGAATTAAGCAAGACACCGAGTTTGCTGCAACTCCAGTCGGCCAGCAAGTTAAGCAGTTCGAAGCTACGCAGAGAATTGCAAGACTCTATGCGATGTCTAACTTTATTCCTGACTCATATAGGTTCAAGGGACGCGAGCCATTACCAGCAGAGGCAGTCATAGCAAATTGCACAATAGCACTGGAAATGGCAACACGTATGCAAGCCAATCCGCTGATGGTGATGCAGAACTTGTACATCGTTCATGGCCAACCAGCCTTCAGCAGCAAGTTCCTTATAGCGTGCATCAATGCAAGCAAACGATTTTCTGCCCTACGATATGAGTTCCGAGGTACAGAAGGCACAGATGATTATGCTTGCCGAGTTGTAGCCTACGAGATAACCGACACAAAGCACAAAGAGCCGCTATGTGGTGACTGGATAAGCATCAAGATGGCAAAGGTCGAAGGCTGGGCATCAAAAAACGGAAGCAAATGGCTTACGATGCCTAATCAGATGCTAAGATACAGAGCAGCCGCATTCTGGCAGCGAACCTATTGCCCAGAAATCAGCATGGGACTGATAACTGCAGAGGAAGCGCAAGACATTAAGTATACCTCTTATGAGGAGGTAGGCAAGCGAACAGCAGACGCAACCGAGTTGTCTATTTCCGCAATAGCAGAACAGGCAGCAGAACAGGAAGAAAATGCCGAGGAAACCGTAGAACTGCAAACAGAATAAGCCATGTACGACAACAATAATCAGAATACACTTGACTGGTTTCGCTCAAGATTGGGCAACATAACAGGAAGTGCGGTTGGCAACCTTATGGGCAAGCCGAGGACAAAAGGCGAAGAATGGACAACAACTGCACAAACGTACATGAACCAGCTCGCATTTGAAAGAGGTATGAACCCTGTCATAGTTGAAAATGACATACTATTCTCCAAGTACGTTGAACTGACTGACAGCCATTCACGTATAACAGACTGGGGACATTCGATGGAGGGCGAAGCCGCACATCTCTTCGCTAAGACATTCAACAGGAAGTATGGCGATGGATCTAACACACCGATTGAGTTAGACGAGCCACCATCAGTAAAGAGCGAGAGTCTACCGAACTTCGCAAGCTCGCCTGATAGAATGTACTACGATAACGAAGTAAAATCCTTCTACGCGATAGAAATTAAATGCCCGTTGGCGCAAAACTTCATTAAGTTCGTTAAGAATGTATTCACGCAAGACACTTACGAGGAAAAACTTGCTGGACTGAAGAAAGTAGAAGCGAACTACTACTGGCAGTGCTTCGCTCACATGGCTGTGACGGGAGCAACTAAAACATACTTCGTAGTGTACAACCCATTTATGCGAAAACCAATGTATTCACTTGAAATAGTGCGTGACGAGGACGTTATACGAGAGCTGAATGACAAGGTAATAAAAGCGGACAAATACGTTTGCAGCCTTGTTGATAAAATGAATGCAAATTAATAATCAATGAGCCATGACACAGACATTCGTATCAATACCGCTGGAAGACTGGCAGCGTGTTGTATCAATACTTGAACGAGTTGAAGAACGTCTTAAGCCACAAGACGAGTGGATAGGGACAAAGGAGGCTTGCAAAATGCTCGGTATAACTCCGAACACATGGGTAAGCTACCGCAAGAAATTCAACATTCAGTGTTCTCAGGTTGGGCGCAATGTACTGGTCATGCGCTCACAGATTGAGGAATTGTTAAAACAGCGTGAACTATGATGTATATAGACAATATCAGACACGCGTTCGAGAAACGCAGAAAGCGCAATATAGAACGCAAAAACGACCACTTGTGCAAGCAATTATCCGAGAGGGTGCAGGTTAAAGAGTACGACAACAAAATGTATGTTGCGATAGATGGCACGCCTATGATTGACGCTGCAAGTCTTAACGTTGACATAATTACAGCCCTGCAATCTATCAGGGAAACAATCTCACGCTATACTATCGAATAATGAAGAAGACATATTATTTCCAGCATGACTACAATGCGAGAAACGACCCAAAACTGCAAGCATTGATGATAAAGTATGGACTCGCTGGAATAGGAGCATTTTGGTGTATTGTTGAGATGTTGTATGAACAAGACGGAACACTACCAATCACATCAATATCCAGTATTGCTTACACCTTACATGTAGACGAGGAAATGCTTAAAAATATCGTATGCAAAATGGATTTATTCGAATGCAACAAAAAATTCTTTTGGTCGCGGTCTGTAAGGAGACGGCTCGGAATTATCAACGAAATATCTGACATTAGACGGAAGGCTGCAGAAAAGCGTTGGAAATCAAACAAGAAGAACGATGCAAATGCGATGCAAAAGCAATGCAAATGCAATGCAAATGAACAAAATAATGATGCAAAAGCAATGCAAATAAAATGCAAAAGCAATGCAATAAAAGAAAAAGAAATAAAAGAAAAAGAAATAAAAGAAGATTATAAAGAAGAAGGTTCTTCACTACGTTCAGAACCTTTGTCAACGGTTCCCGTTGACGTTCCAGTCAAAGTAGAAAACTATCGTTCAGACGAAGAAAGAAAAAATCGTGAATACTGCATGGCTATTGCATTATTCTTCAATCAAAGTGTTCAAGGCAAGCAAATACCTCAGATAAAGAAATTGCAAAAGGATAGAATGTCAACTATTCTTGCACGAAGAAAAGAGTTTGGAGAAGAAGCGATAAAAGAGGTTATCATTAAGGCTGCAGGTAGTCGGTTTTTGAACGGAGACAACGACAGAGGGTTCTTTGCGACATTTACATGGATTTTCAAACCAAGAAACTTTCAAAAAATATATGAAGGAAATTATGACAATAGAGAATGCTGTGCGACAACACGACAATCAACTACTCGCGCACAACGCGATGCAGAATTTGCCGAATACGCAAGAAAAAAAATGTTCTCTGACGACCAAACAGATGAACTTCCTTTCTCAGTACAAGACGGCTGAACAACTTATGACGAGTTATAACCCCAGTATGCAAGCGACATGTGCGATACAGAAAGAACGTTGTGTTACAGGTAATAGTCCAACGCTTGTTGATTTTAAACGCATATTTGGAAACAACAAAGCTGAATTGTGGCTTGCAATACAGATCAAAGATTTTTCGGAATATACAGGGGTTAAAAATAAACTCACTACATTTCAAATTGTAGATACTGCAAGAGTTATTCTTTCGGATTTCTTCTATCTAAAAATGTCAGAGATACTTCTTTTTTTCGCTTACATCAAAGGAGGAAGGTACGAGCGTTTTTATGGCGCGGTTGACCCACTTATAATAACATCTTCACTCAGAATGTTTCTGCGCGATAGAGCGAAAATAATCGAACAACACGAAACAGAAGAGCAAGAACGAAAAAGACAAGCAGAAGCAAAAGAACGCGAAAGTGCCGAAACGATGAATATCGAAGAATGGAAACGATATAAACCTTATTTTGAACAAGGCTTATCAATTCAAGAATGGAAGCAAATGCAAGACAACGCGTAGAACCTACTTTATTTCAAGCCTAACGCAATTTTATGTTGCGTGCGCATAAGTTATAAGGTTAAACAGAAAAGAACGCCTAAAACGCGAAAAAAATGAATTGGACAAAAGAACAAGAACAAGCATTGATAAGATGCTATCCAGAATGTACAATGGAAGAACTTGTCATTTTGCTTGAAATGCAAGCTTACGCGATACGCAATAAAGCGGCAAAACTAAAATTAAAAAAAAACGAAGATTTACTTATGCATATCAAGAGCCAACAAGGTAAGCGAAATGCGAAACACTTGCATACAGAAACGGCAAAGGAACGCATGAAGCAAAGCATTCGCAATATGGTGAGATTAGAAAAATTGAGAATCAAGTATAAATTGCCACGTAAAACGAGAAAAATTCTCACATTGATGTCTCCTCGCGAATGTAGGCAAAAAGCGCGTAGGCTTTATTATTTGCGCCTTAAAGGGTACGAAACTGATTGTAATAGCAATATAATCTACTACAGCAACGAAACAAGACGTTCAACAAAAACAGAAAAAACCTATACGAAGTTAGGGTACGTTTTCCAACTGAAAAATGAATAAATTCAACAAACTCTACATAACAGATGACAACCCCTACAAAAGATTTGTCTTAACCAAACAGGGCGAAGCGTATTTCAGGAAGTATTTCCCAATAACAGATAACGATACAATAGCTCAGAATTTAGGTTGCTCAAAGAGAGCGGTAGTAAAATTTGCACAAACATTGGGACTAAAGAAAGATGCTGCATATATCAGTCAATGTTGCCGACATGCTGCAAAATGCGTATCACAAAGTGATTTTGAAAAATTCCTTGCTGGAGGCAGAAATTTCCATAAAACGAAAAAGTGGCAGGAAATGATGCAGACAATACAAGAAAAGGTTAGAAGAACAAGACGAATGGAATACATAAGATTGTTAAATGGTGATAGCCAAAGAACAAGGATTCGATTCCGTGAGCCTTATAGCGCAAAACGAAAATGGTATCGTACAGCAATGAAGCGAAGGCATTATATACCCGAAACTGCAAAAATTTCTCTTGTGTTCTATTACACAGATGACACAAGAAGAAATCTTGAAGTTGAAAACAAAGCACGCAAGGTAGGTTTCACCTTTCACCCTTTCAGATGAAATACACGAAAGTTACAATCTTTTGGAGATGCAACCGAGCCACGCGTTACAAAATTTGCAATCGTTTCGGAATCAATCCTGAGTACGTTAATGTAGGTGGCGAAACACCAACTGCAATACTAACAGAAGATTTACCACTCCTACAAGAATGCGAGAATAGAAACTTTCTAAAAATTAGGAACAAAAGACAAAGTTCCTAAAGTTATTCACCATAAATTATTCTAATAAAATGATAATCCCAACTAAAAAACTTATTCCCGAAGCAAAGCTACCAGAACAACAACACGTACAAGATGCTGGCTTCGACCTTTATGCAACAAGCAAAACGCTTGACCGCGCACACAGGGCAACTATTTACGGCACTGGTCTTGCCTTCGACATTCCACGAGGTTATGCAATGTTCATCTATCCGCGTTCGTCAAGTTTCAAGCACAGCGCCTTACAAGCAAATTGCGTGGGCGTAATTGATAGCGGTTATCATGGCGAAGTACACGTTGTAATGAAAGGTTTGAATTGCGAATATCACGTAGGCGAACGCATAGCACAAGCCGTTATTATGCCGATACCCGAAGTAGAATACTTTGAAGTAACTAACGATTTCGCTATTTCCGAAAGAGATAAAGACGGATTTGGTTCTACAGGTAACAAGTAACTATTATGGAAGAGGTAGAAGTAGTAAAAGGCTTACACAAAGAACTCACACAATTGCTCAAAAGCAAGGACTTCACAAGTCTTAAACCTAAGCACCAAAAGTTCGCAATAACCAATGCTATTGTTGCTATCAAACAAGCAATAAGACTTTACAAACTATGAAAGAGCAATTAGCACCCACTAATCAGATTCCTAATGAGTTGCGCATTCTTACCAATGTTGCGTTCCTCATGGCTGATGTAACAGACACATTTTTGTTAGACGCTTATAGCCGTGTCAGAAGTTTAGGCATGGATTTTAAACGCGAAGAAAAGCAGAAGTGGAAACGAGCTGTAGAGCAGACACGTTTAGCGCGTAGAGCATGGCAAGAAGTCTCTCAACAAATGTATAACGTGCCAAATGTTGAAACCGCTTGCGAAGATAGCGACTTCTTTGCAGATGTTTTACTACTCATGGTTGACCGCGTAGGAGACAAGGACGAACGGCAACAAATGGTGCGCAACTTCTTAAAGCGCATGAAATCAGAAATTCACATTTACGAGAAACTTTCACACAATAAGTTATGACCTCATTCAGAATAGACGAAAAAATTATTAACGGCATATTGAACGTGTTCGTGCAAGGCCGTGAATGGTTCGGCTGGATAACAATTAAAACATTTTGTGCAGACGAAATCAACAACAATGAAACGTGGTGGGCGCGTGCTTGCGCTCAAAACCTTTTAGACGAACTGCAAAAAGAACAATAAACGATGATACCCATGTTAAAAGACGTACTGACTATTCTTTTTTACGCCACGTCCGTATATGTCGTGCTATGGCTTACGTATAAGTTCGGCTTCTATCGAGCCGAAGAGGCAATGGCCGATAAAGTGGCGCGCCTTCGACAATCGCGTTGGAAAGAAGGCTACACAATAGGCCGTGATCGCGGCCACAAGGAAGGCTATCGTGAAGGTTACGCGAAGGGCCGTGCCGAGGGCTATGACGATGGCCGAAGATACGAAGCCATTACCGAGCATAACAGAGAACAACTCAAAAAGATGATTGCAGAACATGACTACAATATCAAGCAAGGTTAGTGTATGGACAAGGCGCAAATGTGACGGTAAGCTAATGTTTCCGCGTACCGTTGCAGCGCACCTTTACGAGATTGATGCTTACGATAGCTCAATACTCACAGAGAGCGACATTCAACAAATTAATAATTACAAAAGAAATCATCTATCAAAATGAAAAAGTACAAATTAACGAATGAAACGATTGTACACTTAGGATTTACACTTTATCGAATTGAAGCTTTAATGGATTTTTCTGATGTGAAGACTGGCGATAAAGGAGGGTTCGTGCAATCCGAGAATAATCTCTCACAACTTGGTAACGCTTGGGTCTATGGCAATGCTAAGGTCTATGGCAATGCTAAGGTCTATGACAATGCTGAGGTCTATGGCAATGCTTTTGTCTATGACAATGCTGATGTTTATGGCAATGCTAAGGTCTATGACTATGCTGGGGTCTATGGCAAAGCTGAGGTCTTTGGCAAAGCTGAGGTCTGTGGAGATGCTTGGGTCTATGGCAATGCTAAGGTCTATGGCATTGCTAAGGTCTATGACTATGCTGTGGTCT
>OIYO01000189.1_pt1 | contig 61826 bp, 58 predicted proteins | sample 1588191 | NCBI WGS metagenome assembly OIYO01 (sample SAMN03283275) | human gut metagenome | biome: human-associated habitat; material: feces | host: Homo sapiens | place: Peru | collected 2012 | reverse complement strand
AACCCCCGACCTGCTGATTACAAATCAGCTGCTCTACCAACTGAGCTACACCAGCATTTTTCAGCGCCTAACTACTATACCATATTAAAAGCATAAAGTCAAGCCCCAAAATTCATTTTTTGCTTTAATTTTTTAAAAAAGGTGTTAATATCGGTTTTTATAACATTTTTAACCCTTAAACGGCAGGGTATTGGTTTAAAAAGTCAGTAAAGAAATCAATTTGTGTTTTAACTGATTTCGGTCCGGTGCTGCCTGCCGAAATACGTTTTGAAACGCAGGTTTCAAGCGAAATTTCATTATAAAGGTCTGAGTCAAAAAGGCTGTCGAGCTCCTTATATTTTTCAATCGGAACGGTTTCAAGCACCAGCTTATTTTCAATGCAGTACGCCACAATTTCACCCACCTTTTTATAAGCCGTTCTGAACGGCATACCCTTTTTAACAAGGTAATCGGCTAAATCGGTAGCGTTAATAAAACCTTCCCCGGCTGCCTTATACATATTTTCGGGCAGCACTTTCATTGTGGCTATCATGGGTGCGAATACATTAAGGCACTGTTTTACGGTGTCAACCGCGTCAAAAATCGCTTCTTTATCCTCCTGCATATCCTTATTGTATGCAAGCGGCAGACCTTTAAGGGTTGTTAAAAGTCCCATCAGGTCGCCGTAAACACGCCCTGTCTTTCCGCGTACCAACTCTGCCATATCGGGGTTTTTCTTTTGCGGCATAATGCTGGAGCCTGTGGTGTAGCTGTCGTCAAGCTCTATAAACTTAAATTCCCACGAAGACCAGAGTATTATTTCCTCTGAAAAGCGCGAAAGGTGCATCATAAGTATTGAAAAAGCGCTTAAAAGCTCAAGGCAGAAATCCCTGTCGGATACGCCGTCTATACTGTTAAGCGAAATATCGGTAAAGCCCAAATGCTCAGCTTCAAAATAGCGGTCGGTATCGTATGTAGTTCCCGCAAGCGCGCAGGAGCCTATGGGACACTGGGAAATCATCCTTTTTTCAGCGTCGGCAATTCTTTCAAAATCACGCTTTAACATAAAGGCGTAGGTTAAAATGTGGTGGGCAAAGGTTATGGGCTGCGCGCGCTGCAAATGGGTGTAGCCGGGCATTATTGTGTTTACGTTTTCCTTTGCCTTGTCGGTTATTGCGGCGATAAGCTTTAAAATAAGTCCGCCTATCTCCTCACATTCGTTTGCCATATACATTCTTATATCAAGCGCCACCTGGTCATTACGGCTGCGCGCGGTGTGAAGTCTTTTACCCGAGTCGCCTATTCTTTTGGTAAGCTCCTCCTCAATAAACATATGTATATCCTCGGCATCACTGTCAAGCGGGAGCTTGCCGCTCTCTATATCCGTTAAAATGCCCGAAAGCCCCTTTATGATTTCGGCTTTTTCATCCTCGGTTATTATTTTTTTATCACCGAGCATTTTCGCGTGCATAACGGAGCCTGAAATATCCTGCTTATACATACGGTTATCAAAGTGAAACGAAGAATTAAAATCGTCCGCTTGCTTGTCAAGCGCGCCCTTAAAGCGCCCTGCCCACATTTTTCCCATTTTCCGCACTCCTATAATTATGCCGTCTGAAAATTCAGGCGGCATAGATTTTAAAATTTAATTGAGATTGTTTTTAGCTTTCATTTTTGCGTAAACGCTCGTCGGCAGGCCGTAAAGGTTTATAAAGCCCGTAGCGTCGGACTGGTTGTAAACGTCGTCCTCATCGAATGTGGCTATTTCGGGGTCATAAAGCGAATACGGCGAAGAAACGCCCGCGTTTATCATATTGCCCTTGTAAAGCTTCAGGGTAACGTCGCCCGTAACGGTTTCCTGCGTTGTTTTAACAAAGGAAAGTATAGCCTTTGTAAGCGGGGTGAACCACTGCGCGCTGTAAACCAGGTCGGCAAGCTTTTGCGCCACAAGCGCTTTATAATGTACGGTCTCTTTATCAAGGCAGATAGTTTCAAGCACCTTGTGCGCCTTGTAAAGAATAGCTCCGCCGGGGGTCTCGTACACGCCGCGGCACTTCATACCCACAAGCCTGTTTTCCACAATATCAAGCAAGCCTATACCGTTTTCGCCGCCCAGCTTATTAAGGGTTTCAACCAGCTCCACAGCACCCATTTCCTTGCCGTCAATCGCTGTGGCAATGCCCTTTTCAAAGTGGAGCGTTACATAGGTCGGCTTATCGGGCGCCATTTCGGGGGATACGCCCATTTCAAGAAAGCCCGGCTTGTTGTACTGCGGCTCGTTTTTCGGGTCTTCAAGGTCAAGTCCCTCGTGCGATAAATGCCAGATGTTTTTATCCTTTGAGTAGTTGGTCTCGCGGCTTATTTTAAGCGGAACGTTATGCGCCTCGGCATACTCAATTTCCTCTTCCCTTGATTTAATGCTCCACTCACGCCACGGGGCGATTATTGTAATATCGGGCGCAAACGCCTTTATTGCAAGCTCAAACCTTACTTGGTCGTTGCCCTTGCCCGTGCAGCCGTGGCAAATAGCGTCGGCTCCCTCGGCAATTGCAATTTCGGCAATGCGCTTTGCTATAGGGGGGCGTGCAAACGCCGTGCCTAACATATAATCCTCATAAAGCGCGTCCGCCTGAACGCAGGGAAAAACGTAATCTTCCAAAAATTCCTTTGTAAGGTCTTCTATATATACTTTGGAGGCGCCGGTCTTGAGCGCTTTTTCCTCAAGCCCCTCAAGCTCGCTTGCCTGACCTACATTTCCCGAAACGGCAATAATCTCGGGATTATTGTAATTTTCCTTTAACCACGGAATGATTATGGAAGTATCAAGTCCGCCCGAATACGCCAAAACTACCTTTTTAATGTCTTTTTTATTCATAATATATTCCTCCGATTGCATATTTGCTTGTTTTCTTTGCATAAAGTATAGCATACAATGAATAATTATGCAATAGCAAATTTGCATATTTTAATCTTTCTTCAATATTCTACAAAATGCGAGTTTAATTTCGTATATTTTTATTAAAAAGCGGAAAATTAGTTTAAATCGCTAAAGTGTACTTGACAAGATTATATGCTTGTGATAAAATGGGTGCAACAAAAGGAAAGGACGAAAGACAATGCGTGTTTCATTTATGACAAAATCATATGAACAGTCAACAGATGCCAATACCGCACCTGAATTTTCGTCTGCTTCTTTAATACGTCTTAACGAGGGCACTGTTGTCAACACAGTGTCCCTTTTTGTAATTAGCGCCATTATTTTCCTACAGCTAATTATAATAAGAGCGATTGGAATTTTAAAACATATAAATATGAAAAGCAAAACGGCTTTTTATGAGCCTGTTAAAAGCTGAAAAGGCTTGTAAACCTGCTGACTTTGCTTTTCAAAAAAAGGCAAGGTCATTTTTTATTATTGTTGTTTTTCAGCTTTCGGGCTGTTAAATATAAAAAACTTTGAAAGAGGTTGTTTAAAATGAAAAAATTTGTAAGATTTATGAGCGCGGCTATGTCGGCTGCCCTCGTTCTTACCGCTATGGCCGGCTGCGGCGGCTCTAAAGACAGCGGCGGCTCTTCAAGCGGCAAGATCAAAATTGGCGGTATAGGACCTATCACCGGTGCTGCGGCTATTTACGGCCAGGCAGTTAAAAACGCTGCTGAAATTGCGGTTGAGGAAATCAACGCAAAGGGCGAGGACGTACAGTTCGAGCTGCAGTTTGAAGACGATGAAAACGACGCCGAAAAGTCAGTCAATGCTTACAACAAGCTGAAAGACTGGGGCATGCAGATCCTTATGGGTACTGTTACCACGAAGCCCTGCATTGCTGTTTCCACCGAAACCAATTCCGATAAGATCTTCCAGCTTACTCCTTCCGCTTCTTCTACCGACGTTATAGGCGGTCAGCCTGACGGCGACGGTAACGTAACCATTCAGCGTAAGGATAACGTATTCCAGATGTGCTTTACCGACCCGAACCAGGGCGTTGCATCCGCTCAGTATATAAAAGAGCAGAAGCTCGGCACCAAGATTGCGATAATCTACAACAACGGTGATGCTTATTCGACCGGTATCTATCAGAAATTCGCGGCCGAGGCTAAAAAAGAAGGTCTTGAGATTGTAAGCACTACCACCTTCCCGGATGATACCAACAGCGACTTCTCCGCTCAGCTTAACGACGCTAAGGCAAAGGGTGCGGATCTGCTCTTCCTCCCGATCTACTATACTCCGGCATCCCTCATACTGACCCAGGCAAACAAGATGGGCTACGCACCTAAGTTCTTCGGCGTTGACGGTATGGACGGTATACTCACAGTTAAAAACTTTGATACAAAGCTTGCCGAAAACGTTATGCTTTTAACTCCTTTCACGGCTGACGCAACCGATGAAAAGACGCAGAACTTTGTTAAGAAGTACAAAGAGAAATTCGGCGAGACTCCGAACCAGTTCGCTGCCGATACCTATGACTGCGTTTACGCACTCTATGAAGCATGCAAGGCAAAGGGTGTAAAGGCAAGCGATAAGGCGGCCGATATATGCGAGGCTTTGACCGCACAGTTCACCGATTCTTCCTTTAAGTTTGACGGTCTTACCGGTACGGGTATGACATGGAAAACCACCGGTGAGGTTTCCAAGTCTCCTAAGGGCATGGTAATCAAAAACGGCGCATACGTCGGTATGGATAAATAATCCGTATTCGGTTTAATAGGGGAAAGGGGGTCTTATATGACCCCGTTTTCCCATTTTTAAAAGGGGTGTAAGCAATGACTTTAATTTCCAACTTAATAAACGGAATAAGTCTCGGCAGCGTTTACGCCATAATAGCGCTCGGCTATACAATGGTTTACGGCATTGCGAAAATGCTCAACTTTGCGCACGGCGACGTTATTATGGTAGGCGCGTATGTTTCTTACATATGCTCCACAACCTTAGGTATTCCCACGGTGCTGTCTATACTTATTTCAATGGCTGTTTGTACGGTATTGGGTATTCTTATTGAGGGCCTTGCTTACCGTCCTTTGAGAAAGGCAACATCGCTTGCCGTGCTTATAACGGCTATCGGCGTGAGCTACTTTTTACAGAATGCGGCGCTTATAATCTGGGGCAGCACTCCGCGTGCGTTCACATCGGTAGTGCCGTTTAAATCCATTTCATTATTTGACGGCAAGCTTATAATAACGCCCGAATCGCTCGTTACCGTTGCCGCCTGCGTGCTTATAATGGTGGGACTTACCTTCTTTACCAAAAAGGGTAAAATGGGTAAGGCAATGCGCGCGGTATCTGAGGATAAGGACGCCGCTTTGCTTATGGGCATAAACACCAACCGCACCATTTCAATGACCTTTGCAATAGGCAGCGCTTTGGCTGCAATAGCGGGCGTTCTGCTTTGCTCTGCGTACCCGGTGCTGATACCTACCACCGGCTCAATGCCCGGTATAAAGGCGTTTACGGCGGCGGTTTTCGGCGGTATAGGCTCAATTCCCGGAGCCATGATAGGCGGCATACTTTTGGGCGTTATAGAAATTCTCGGCAGGGCGTATATTTCCACCCAGCTGTCCGACGCTATTGTTTTCTCGGTGCTTATAATAGTACTCCTTGTTAAGCCTACCGGCTTGCTCGGCAAGAAGATAACGGAAAAGGTGTGAGGTGGGAAATATGAGTATCGCTTCAAAATACAAAGGGCTTAGCAAATATGCCCGAACAAATATTAAAACCTACGGTCTTGTAATAGCTTTATTTGCAATACTTTTCCCGCTGCAAAACGCGGGAATGATAAGCAACTCCATTTCCGGTCAGTTAATTCCTATCTGCGCATATATAGTTATGGCTATCTCGCTTAACCTGACCGTCGGTGTTTTGGGTGAGTTGTCTCTCGGTCACGCCGGCTTTATGAGCGTGGGCGCGTTCACGGGAGCCATAGTCACGGCGGCTCTGCAGGATAAGGTCGGGTCCGACCCCGTAAGACTTGTTATCGCAATGGTTGCGGGCGGTATAATCGCGGGAATTATGGGCTTTTTAATCGGTATACCCGTTCTGCGGCTTTCGGGCGACTATCTTGCAATAGTTACCCTCGCATTCGGTGAAATTATAAAGAATATAATAAACTGCCTTTATGTGGGTATTGATAAAAGCGGGCTTCACGTTAATATGAAGGACGCGGCAAGCCTCGGTATGAAAAACGGCAGAATTATTCTCAACGGCCCGCAGGGCGCGGTGGGTATAACCAAAATTGCCACCTTTACGGCAGGCTTTGTGCTTATTCTTTTCACCCTGTTTGTGGTAATTAACCTTATTTACAGCCGTTCGGGCCGCGCTATAACCGCTATAAGGGATAACCGCATAGCCGCCGAATCGGTAGGTATAAGCATTACAAAGTACAAGCTTACCGCATTTATTACCTCAGCTGCCCTGGCAGGCATGGCGGGCGTGCTTTACGCTATGAATTTCTCGGCTATCGCGGCTGAAAAGTTCAACTTTAACACTTCAATTTTAATTCTTGTTTTCGTGGTGCTTGGCGGAATGGGCAATATTTTCGGTACTATTATAGCAACCGCCCTGCTTTATATGCTGCCCGAGCTTTTACGCAACATAAACGCGGGCGACTACCGTATGCTTATTTACGCAATACTGCTTATTGCGGTAATGCTGCTTAAAAACAGCTCAAAAGCAAAGCTCTTTTTTGAAAACACTAAGATTAAATTAAACGAAATGTTCCGCAAGAATAAAAACGGGGAGGTAAAATCAAATGGATAAAATGGTACCTTACCCCTCGGGCGCGATTGTTCCCGAGCGCGATGTTGATAAACGCCCCGTGCTTGAAACTCACCATTTGGGTATTGATTTCGGCGGACTTACCGCAGTTGACGAATTTTCACTTACCGTAGGCAAAACCGAAATAGCCGGTCTTATAGGCCCTAACGGCGCAGGCAAAACCACAGTTTTCAACCTGCTTACAAACGTTTATCAGCCCTCGCGCGGTTCTATTATTTTGGACGGAAAGTCAACTGCCGGCAAAACGACCTCGCAGGTAAACCGTATGGGAATTGCGCGTACTTTTCAAAACATACGCCTGTTTTCCAATATGTCGGTGCTTGATAATGTTAAGGTAGGCTTGCATAACTCCATTAAAGAGGGCTTTTTCGCCTCGGTCACCCACGGTCTCGGCTATAAAAAAGCCGAAAAAACGGCTAATGAGCGCGCAATAGAGCTGCTTGACTTTTTCTCAATGGCAGATGTTGCAAACGAGGAGGCAGGCTCGCTGCCCTACGGTGCGCAGAGAAGACTTGAAATTGTAAGAGCGCTTGCCACCAACCCGAGCATTATTTTGCTTGACGAGCCCGCGGCGGGTATGAACCCCTCAGAAACGGCGGAGCTTATGGAAAATATTCGCCGTATACGCGATACCTTCAATATTGCAATAATGCTTATTGAGCACGATATGAACCTTGTTATGAACATTTGCGAGGGCATTTGCGTGCTTGATCACGGTAAAATAATCGCAAAGGGCACGCCGGATGAAATTAAGGCTAACCCCAAGGTTATTGAGGCGTATCTCGGAAAGAAAAAGGAGGCTGACGGCAATGCTGAAAGTAAATGATATAAACGTTTATTACGGCAATATTCACGCGCTTAAAGGCATTTCGCTTGAAGTGCACGAGGATGAAATTGTAGCCCTTATAGGCGCAAACGGCGCGGGCAAGTCAACCACCCTTAAAACCATTTCGGGGCTTATGCACTCAAAAACCGGCAGTATAACCCTTATGAACGAGGATATTACCCACGCCGAGGCGCACAAGCTGGTATCAAAGGGTTTGGCTCACGTTCCCGAGGGCAGACGTATATTTTTGCATATGACCGTGCTTGAAAATCTGGAAATGGGCGCTTATACACAGCCGGGCTATGTTAAAGAAGGCATAGCGGATGTTTTTGAGCGTTTTCCGCGCCTTAAGCACCGCAAAAATCAGATTGCCGGCACGCTTTCGGGCGGCGAGCAGCAAATGCTCGCCATGGGCAGGGCGCTTATGAGTAAACCCAAGCTCTTAATGCTCGACGAACCCTCAATGGGCTTAGCACCTATACTTGTTCAGCAGATATTTGATATAATTAAGGAACTGCACGAGGCGGGCACTACCATTCTTTTGGTTGAACAGAACGCCGAAATGGCGCTCAGAATAGCCGACCGCGCTTATGTTCTTGAATCGGGCAGAATTACCCTTTCGGGCACGGGTGCAGAGCTTGCACAAAGCGACTCGGTTAAAAAAGCTTACCTCGGGGGTTAAGCCTCTGTATGAAACGGGAGCTTACAAGCGGCAGCGTTATGAAGAACCTTTTGTTCTTCTCGCTGCCGTACCTTTTATCTTTTTTCCTGCAAACCCTTTACGGAATGGCGGATCTGCTCATAATAGGTCAGTTCGGCAGCGTTGCCGATACTACCGCGGTTTCCGTGGGCTCGCAGGTTATGCATATGTTAACGGTAATGATAGTGGGGCTTGCCATGGGCGCCACGGTAAATATCGGTCAGGCTGTGGGCGGAAAGGACAGCCGCAAAGCGGCGCTTTTTACGGGTAACACCGTAACGCTGTTTATGGGGCTTTCCGTGACTCTGACATTTTTGCTGCTTATTCTGCGAAACACCATAGTTTCCGCCGTTTCAACCCCCGCAGACGCTGCTGCGGGCACGGTGGATTACCTTACGATTTGCTTTATAGGCATACCGTTTATAACGGCGTATAATATTATAAGCGCCGTTTTCCGCGGTATGGGGGACAGCAAAAGCCCCATGTACTTTATAGCGGTTGCATGCGCCGCCAATATAGCGCTCGATTACCTGTTTATAGGCGCTCTCGGTATGGGCCCAGCGGGAGCGGCGCTCGGCACAACGCTATCTCAGGCTGTAAGCGTTGTTATATCGCTTATCTTTGTAAAAATGCGCAAAACTGACTTTGCGCTTAAAAAAGCGGACCTAAAGCCCGATAAGCAAATAACCGGAAAAATTCTTAAAATAGGCGTGCCGGTTGCCATGCAGGACGGTTTTATTCAAATTGCCTTTATGGTAATCACCGTAATAGCAAACCGCCGCGGGCTTAATGACGCGGCGGCGGTGGGAATTGTTGAAAAAATAATCGGCTTTTTGTTCCTTGTTCCCTCCTCTATGCTTTCAGCCGTTTCTGCGCTCGGCGCGCAGAATATCGGGGCGCAAAAGCCCGAACGTGCAAGAAAAACGCTGCTTTACGCAATTTTTATTGCCGCAGGCTTCGGCGGCACGGTAGCGGTTATTATGCAGTTTTTATCGGGCAGGGCGGTATCGCTGTTTACTGACAGCGCGGCAGTCATACGGCTCGGCGGCGGGTACCTGCGCGGCTACGCGTGGGATTGCCTTTTCGCCGGAATACACTTTGCGTTCAGCGGGTATTTCTGCGCCTGCGGTAAATCGGGAATTTCGTTTATGCACAATATAATTGCAATACTGCTTGTGCGTGTTCCCGGTTCTTATTTAATGTCTTCAATGTTCCCCGAAACACTCTATCCTATGGGGCTTGCAACTGCGGCGGGCTCGCTGCTTTCGGCACTAATATGCGCCGCAGCGTTTGTGATTATACAGCGAAAAAAACGTGACATAGCTTAAATACAAAAAATATGCCGTGAGTGTTTATCTCTCGGCATATTCTCTTATACAGATAAGGGGTTCTGTATAAGAAACCGGCAAAGCCGGCATATATTAAAGGACAGCGCCTTTAATATCACGGTATATACGGATTGAGCTTTTGAATAATTAAAACACGCGACGCTGAAAAATAAATTTTGCTTGACTTATGCGTTTCTTATGCTATAATATAATAAACTGTCTCATTTGAGACAAAAATTTAGGAGTCTTAATGTCAGTATACGACGGCTTATTTTTACTTGACGGTTTGCAAGAGAATGAAAAGCGCGAAATAATTTCGGCTTTGCCCGAAGCGGAGAAATTTAAAAAGGGTGAAATTGTTTATTCGCCCGAAAGCTTTCGCCGCGCCATCGGTTTTGTAAAATCGGGGTCTGTTTCGGCGGTTACAAGCAATTCGCAGCAAATGGTTATGAAACGTATTTACGCCGGCTCGTGCTTTGGGGCGGCGGCGGTTTTCGGCACGGCTGATGCATACGTCAGCACCGTTTCGGCGGCTGAAAGCTCGGATATATGCTTTATAACCGAGGAAACGCTCGTTTCGCTTTTTGAAAAGCATCCTGTCACGGCGGTAAACTATATAGCCTTTTTATCTGACAGAATAAGATTTCTTAATAAAAGGCTCAGCGTTATTTCCTGTTCCGATGCGGAGAATACGGTGCTAAAATACCTTACGCTCTCGGCTGACGATAACGGATACGCTGTTATTCCCGTAAGTATGACCGAGCTGGCAAAAATGCTGGGACTGGGCAGAGCGAGCCTCTACCGCAGCCTTGAAGCCCTTGAAAAGCGCGGCAGTATAATAAGGGAAAATAATAAGATAAAGGTGACAGAAAAATGAAAAAAATTATCAGTATGCTGTTGGCTGTGGCTATGGTGCTTACATTTGCCGCCTGCGGCACAAAGAACGAAAGCAGCACCCCGCAAAGCTCGGCGGCTCCCGTAAGCTCCACCCCCGAAAAGCTTAATACCGCCTGCAATGTCTTTGCGCTTAACGGACCTACCGGTATGGGGCTGGCGCCGCTTATGAAAAAGGCGGAGGATAAAACCGGCAGACTTAACTACACGGTTTCAACCGTTGGCAGCAATGATGAAATTGTAGCTAAGCTTACAAACGGCGAGGCGGATATTGCCGCAATAGCTACTAACTTAGCATCAACCCTTTACAAAAAGACCGAGGGCGGCATAAAGGTGCTTGCGGCTAATACTTTAGGCGTTCTTTGTCTGGTTACAAAGGGTGAGGAAATAACCGACATTAAGTCCTTAAAGGGCAAAACCGTATACGCTACGGGTCAGGGCGCAAACCCCGAATACATTATAAACTATATATTTGAAAAGAACGGCTTGAAGGTAGGCACAGACGTAACCCTTAACTTTGTTTCGCAGCCGACCGAGCTTGTTACCGCCTTTGCGCAGAATGAGAAGATAATCGCGGTTGCTCCCCAGCCGGTTGCAACAACCATTACCGTTAAGGCTCAAGGCTCAACTATAGCGCTTGATATGAACAAAGAGTGGGATAAGGTGAACGATACAAAGCTTGTTATGGGCTGCATAGTCGTTCGCAAGAAATACGCCGAACAGAACCCCGACGCGGTTAAAATATTTATGGAGGAATACGAGGAATCGGTTAAATCGGTTAATTCCGACCCCGATACCGCCGCCGCACTTTGCGAGAAATACGGTATAGTTGCAGCCGCCGCAATAGCCAAAAAGGCTCTGCCCTACTGCAATATAGTATTTGAAGACGGAAAAGAGCTTAAAACCGACCTTTCGGCATATTTAAAGTTCCTCTTTGACGCTAACCCCAAGAGCGTGGGCGGGGCATTGCCGGACGACGCTTTCTACTATGAAGCAAAGTAAGTTAAAGAATATTTTAAGGCGGGCTGCCGTGGCGCTTTTATGGCTTGCGGTATGGCAGCTTGCCGCTGCCGCCGTGGGCAAAGAATTGCTTATTCCTTACCCGCGCGCGGTTTTTTTAACATTGGCAGAGCTTGGAAAAACAGCCGAATTTTGGCGCGCCGTTTTGCTTAGCATGCTCAGAATTACGGCGGGGTATTTATCGGGGCTTATTGTCGGCGCGGTGTGCGCGGTATTATCGGCGCGTTTTCGCGTTTTCAGGGATATTTTCGCGCCTGTTTTGCACCTTATACGCGCGGTTCCCGTGGCTTCGTTTATAATACTGGCGCTTGTGTGGATTAAAAGTGCCTATTTATCGGTGTTCATTTCGTTTTTAATGGTGCTGCCTATGATATGGTCGAATGTGGAAAACGGAATACTTAACCTCGATAAAGGCTATATAGAGCTGGGCAAGGTTTTCGGGCTGTCGCCCATAAAAATACTTTTTAAAATAAAGCTGCCGCTTATATTGCCCTCTTTTGCGGCGGCGGCAGTAAATGCACTGGGCTTTGCCTGGAAATCGGGCGTTGCGGCAGAGGTTATTTGCCGACCGATAAATTCAATCGGCAGGTTGTTACAGGACGCAAAGCTGTACCTTGAAACGCCGCGCGTTTTTGCACTTACGGCGGTTGTGGCGGTGTTATCGCTGCTTATTGAGCTTATAATAAAGCGGCTGGCGGGGAGGTATTTGAATGATAAAAATAAATAACCTTTCCTTTTCTTATGCCGATAAAAGCGTTTTCGGAAATTTTTCACTTGAAATTCCGAGCGGTAAACGAATTTGTATTTTCGCAGAAAGCGGACGCGGAAAAACCACCCTTTTACGGCTGATATTGAGGCTTGAAAAGCCATGCGGCGGCAGTATTGAAACGGGCGGCGCACGAATGTCCGCCGTTTTTCAAGAGGACAGACTGCTGCCATTTAAAACCGCACTCGGCAATATAACGCTGATAGGCGCAGATGAAAAGACCGCGCTTTATAATCTTTCGGCGTTGGGAGTAGGGGAGTCAGCCGAAAAATATCCATCCGAGTTATCGGGCGGTATGCGGCGGCGCGTGGCAATAGCCCGCGCGCTTTCAGCTGAATACGATTGCCTGGTACTGGACGAGCCGTTTGCGGGGCTTGATAAAGAAAACACCGAAAAAGCCGCAAAGCATATATTGCAAGGCTTAAACGGCAGAACGCTTATAGCGGTTACCCACTCCGAATACGAGGCGCAGCTGCTCGGCGCGGAAACAGTATATTTATAAAACAAAAGAGCCGACGCGCGTGATTATACCCACGTGCGTCGGCTCTTTTTACGGTATTACAGAACATAAAACAAAATACAGAAATATTGCAGTATACTGCCCGCCACAACGAAAATATGAAAAACGGAATGCATATAGCGGTGAACGCTTCTGCCGGCTATTCCGTAAAGCACCGCGCCTACGGTGTATGCTATTCCGCCGGCGAGCAGCCACATAAACCCGGTAGTGCCTACCGAGGTAACGGCGGTTTTGCCGGTAAAAACAATGCACCAGCCAAGCGCTAAGTAGCAAATTATTGAAAATACGCTGTATTTTTTAAGGTCAATTGCATTGAGCGTTATACCCAAGGCAGATATGCCCCACACTATGCCGAATACCGTCCAACCAAGGGCGGTGCTTGCGCGCCTTAATGAGCACAGCGCAATGGGTGTATATGTACCTGCAATAAGTATAAACACGGAGCAGTGGTCTATAACCTGCATAACCTTTTTTGCCGTTTCGGGCTTTAAGCCGTGGTATACGCTTGACATTGTGTATAAAAGAATCATTGAAAAGCCATATATAAAGGCGCTTACAACCTCATAAGCGCCGCCGTGTAAAAACGCCCTCACAACGCAGGTGGCAAGCGCGGCTATACCGAAAGCGCCGCCTACTATGTGCGTTACCATATTAAAAATTTCTTCGCCTTTTGTGTAAGTGGGTAAAATTCTGTCGGCTAATTTTGTTCTTTTCATTTGAATCCCTCCGTTATTTTAAACTATATCATCTAGTATTGAATACTATATCATAATACTATTAAAATGTCAAAGAAATATTATTGATTAAAACGATTTTTAAAAATAGAAATTCATTCAGTAAATTTGTTTGTTTGCAAAGATTTATGCAGTAAATTTTCTGCACAATGAAGTTTTATATATTGGAAGATTGTATTATTTTTCAGATTTGTAAAAAATTCCTTGATATAGATTTTTTTCTTTTAGAATTTTGTCTAATCCGTTCATTACTTTCTTTTTGTGAAGGTTCCATTCTGGTGCAACAAGTAAATCTTTTGGAGCATCTCCAGAAATTCGATGAATGACAAGTTCTGGAGAAATGTGAGTAATAACATATTCTAAGCAATCCATATAATATTCATATGATATCGGTTCATATAAATGTTGATTATATAGTTCTTCTAGTTTAGTGTTTTCTACAATATAAGTTGAGTGAATTTTAATACCATTAATATTATGAGAGTTAATGAAATTTATGGTATTTTCTAAATCTATTTTTGTTTCATTTGGTAATCCAATCATTATATGTGTTACAACATTGATATTATATTTGCTTAAAATATTTACAGCGTTTGTAAAGTCTGCTGAGGAATAACCACGATTGATAAAGTTTGCTGTTTTATCGTTTGAAGTTTGTAAACCTAGTTCTACACATACATAATATTTTTCAGAATATGAGTGTATCAATTTGGCTATTTCTTCAGTAATACAATCTGGTCTTGTTGCAATTTCGATTCCAACAATTCTATCATCTATAAAACATGAATCATATTTTCTTTTTAGATTTTCAATAGTATCATATGTATTTGTAAAGTTCTGAAAATATACTATGAATTTATTAGCACGAGATGCTTTATAGCTATTGAAAAATTGATTGATTTGTTCAGGGATACTAGTATGCTTTAAATGATCTCCTGAGCCTGTTTCACTGCAAAAAATACATCCACCATATCCGCATTTGCCATCTCTGTTCGGACAAGTAAAGCCACCATCAACACATATTTTTAATGTTCTTTCTCCAAATTTATTCTTTAAATATTCATTTAAATGTTTGTATCTTAAATATCTTTCTTCCATTATTTTTTCCAATCTTTTTTGTAATATTATATAGGCGTAAACATAAAATGTCAAAAATTTTGAAATAGCTAAAAATAAATGAAAATATTAATTAATAACATATTGAAAAAACAATTTTGAAATGATATTATTGCTTCGTGAACATGAAGAAAGAATAAATTAATTCGATTAGACTTAAAATATAAATAAAGGAGAGTGCTATATGGAAAAAGAGTACAAAATTGTAGACAGCGTAGAAGCTTTAGAAGAGACAATAAGAAATGTGAAAAAAGCTCAACAAGAGTTTTCTCATTATACTCAAGAACAAGTTGATAAAATATTTTTAGCTGCTTCTATTGCTGCGAACCAAGCAAGAATTCCTCTTGCTAAAATGGCAGTTGAAGAAACTGGGATGGGAGTTGTAGAAGACAAAGTTATAAAGAATCATTATGCGGCTGAGTATATTTACAATAAGTATAAAAATGAAAAAACTTGTGGAACTTTAGAATATGATGCTTCTTATGGAGTAAGAAAAGTAGCTGAACCTTTAGGATTAATTGCTGCTGTTATTCCAACAACAAATCCTACATCAACAGCAATATTTAAGACATTAATTTCATTAAAAACAAGAAATGGAATTATTATTAGTCCTCATCCAAGAGCTAAAAATTCTACTATTGCTGCTGCAAAAATAGTTTTAGAGGCAGCTGTTAAAGCTGGAGCACCAGAAGGAATTATTGCATGGATAGATGTTCCATCACTAGAACTTACAAATACATTAATGCAATCAGCAGACACTATTCTTGCTACTGGTGGACCTGGAATGGTTAAATCAGCATATTCAAGTGGTAAACCTGCTTTAGGTGTTGGCGCTGGAAATACACCTGCAATTATTGATGATACAGCAGATGTTATATTAGCAGTAAACTCAATTATTCATTCAAAAACTTTTGATAATGGTATGATCTGTGCTTCTGAACAATCTGTTATCGTTGATAGAGAAATTCATGAGGATTTTGAAAACTTAATGAGAGAAGCAGGATGCTATTTCTTAAATGAAGAAGAAACAAATAGATTACGTTCTAGCATGTTTATAGAAGAAAAAGGATGCTCTTTAAACGCAGATATTGTAGGAAAAAGTCCATATAATATTGCAAAAGGTGCAGGAATTGATGTGCCAGAAAATACAAAAGTATTGGTTTTAAAAGAAAATGGTGTTGGAATAGAATATCCTTTTTCAAAGGAAAAGTTGAGTCCAGTTCTTACTTATTACGTTGTAGATGGTAGTGATGAGGGAATTGACCTAGCAGAAAAATTAATAGAATTTGGTGGTTTAGGCCATTCGGCTGTTATTCATGCAGAAGATAAAGATGTTATTAATAAATTTTCAGAGGTTGTAAAAGCTGGAAGAATAATAGTTAATTCTCCTTCTACGCACGGAGCTATAGGAGATATATATAATACTAATATGCCATCTCTAACTTTAGGATGTGGAACATTTGGTGGCAATTCTACAACTGCAAATGTTTCATCAGTAAACCTAATAAATATTAAAAGAGTGGCAAATAGGAGAGTTAATATGCAGTGGTTTAAGGTTCCAGATAAAATATATTTTGAAGCAGGTTCACTTGGGTATTTAGAAAAAATGCCAGGTATAACAAGGGCTTTTATAGTAACTGATGAAGGAATGTTAAAGTTAGGATATGTTGATAAAGTTTTGTATCATTTAAGGAATAGAAGAGAATATGTTCATTCAGAAATCTTTGCAGATGTAGAGTCTGACCCTTCATTTGCTACGATAAAAAAAGGTGTAGAGAAAATGAATGAATTTAAACCTGATGTCATAATTGCTTTAGGAGGAGGAAGTCCAATAGATGCTGCAAAAGGAATGTGGTTATTTTATGAACATCCAGAGGCAGATATTGAGGGAATGAAACTTAAATTTATGGATATACGTAAACGCACATACAAGTTTCCTAAATTAGGTGAAAAATCTCAAATGGTTGCAATACCTACAACATCAGGAACAGGTTCAGAAGTTACTTCTTTTGCGGTAATATCTGATAAAGAAAAGAATAAAAAATATCCATTAGCAGATTATGAATTAACACCAGATGTTGCTATTGTGGATCCAGAATTAGTAATGAGCCTTCCAAAATCTGTTACAGCAGATACTGGTATGGATGTTTTAACTCATGCATTAGAGGCATATGTGTCTAATATGGCATCTGATTATACTGATGGACTAGCAGAAAAGGCAGCAGAGTTAGTGTTTAAAAATTTAAGAGAAGCATATAATAATGGAGCAAGTAATAAACTTGCCAGAGAAAAAATGCACAATGCGAGTACAATAGCAGGAATGGCATTTACAAATGCGTTTTTAGGAGTGTGTCACTCAATGGCGCATAAAATAGGTGCAGAATTCCATTTGCCTCATGGTAGAATTAATGCTATATTACTTCCATATGTTGTAAAATATAATGGTGTAAGGGAACCAAGTAAATTTGTATCTTTCCCTAAATATGAATATTATATAGCAGACCAAAAATATGCGGATATTTCTAGAAGAATGAATTTTCCAGCTTACACTAATGAAGAGGGTGTTCAATCTTTAATAAGAGAAGTTAGAAGATTGGCAGATGATGTTGGAATTCCACGTTCGTTCAAGGATGCAGGAATTGATGAGGCAGAGTGGATGGCAAAAGTGGACGAATTGGCTGACAGAGCTTTTTCAGACCAATGTACAACAGCAAATCCACGAGTTCCATTAGTTGAAGAAATTAAGCAAATCTTAATTGACAGTTACTATGGAAAAGAGACTTTTTAAACATAATTAAAAATTATACAAGAATAAATGATTTATAGAGATTTTAATAGAAATACTGTATAAATTTAAGTTATACCTACAATACTATGTTAACAATTAGAGAAAGCTAGGAATTGAAATTTTCTCTTAACTATGAGAATGTGTCTTTTTCATAGGACGATAAGGAAAAATTCTGGGGCTACTGGCGCACGATAATTGTTAACATATATTGTAGGTAGTTATAAAATTAAGAAAAATGCATTGAATTTATTGTAGTTAATTGTTATACAAATTTTTAATAGTTTTAAGAAAATTGATAACACTTTAATAAAAGGAAGGAAAAATGAAAGAGAAAGTTTTAGAAAAACAGGATGGATTAAAAGAAAAAAATATCAAGAAGAAAGTACTACTAACACTAATAATTTTAGTAGTGTTAGCATGTACAAGCTTTGTTATATATGAAATTGCAACAAGAAACAATACATATTATATAGGAGAAAGGAATTTACAAATACCGATTTTTGTATACCATAATATAGTTAAGGATGAAACAGAAATACAATATGAGTATATGCAAACAACGGTAGATACCTTCGAAAAACAGATTACGGGATTGATGAAATTGGGATATAAACCAATAAGTTATCAGGATTTAGTGGAATACAAAGATGGAGAAAAAGCAATTCCAAAATGGAGTTTTTTAATAACCTTTGATGATGGATGCAGTGGAGTATATGAATATGCATTTGATATTGCAAAAAAATATAATATTCCAATGACTTCATTTGTAATAGATCAAACTTTAGAAAAAGATGACGGAACCTTTACTTGGGCTCAGGCAAAAGAAATGTATGATAGTGGGTTGATTTCAATTTATTCTCATGGATATCAACATTTGGAGTATGATAAACAAAATTCAGGAGATTTAGTTAGTCAAACAAATCAAGCTTATGAAGATTTGAAAATAAAGTTGCAAGATGAAAATATATTAAAAGTATTTACATATCCATATGGATTATATAATATGAATGATATCAATGCTTTGGCTGATGAAGGCTATATTCAGAATTTAACAGATAACAAAGTTAATGAAAGTAAGAATTTGAATTTAAGTATGCTACATAGATGTTATCCTTTAAGTGATTCAGTATTTAAGATTTTATTAAAAATTAATTATAGAATAATGAGATATGGCAGTGGATACTAAATTGTAAGGAGACAAGATGAAAGAAAAAAATAACGTAAAAAAATCGATACCTAAAAAAGTAATAAAGGTTATTATTTATTTATTGGTTGCAGTGATAATTTTTTTAATACTTGTTATTGCATATGAATTTTTTACAAGAAACAAAACATATTATATCAGTGAAAAAAATATAGAAATTCCAATCTATATTTATCATGATATTGTAAAAGATGAATCTGAAATAGAATATGATTTTATGCAGACAACCGTAGATACTTTTGAAAAACAAATTACTGGTCTTATGAAATTAGGATATAAACCAATTAGTTATCAGGATTTAGTAGATTATAAAAATGGGGAAAAAGCACTTTCAAAGTGGAGTTTTTTAATAACATTTGATGATGGCTATATGGGAGTATATAAATATGCATTTGAAATTGCAAAAAAATATAATATTCCAATGACTACCTTTGTTATAGATGATTGTGTTGGAATACAGAATTATTTCAATTGGGAGCAAGCAAAGGAGATGCATGATAGTGGAGTAATGGATATTTATTCACACGGATTAACACATACTGAATATGATAAAGTGGATACACTGGAGTTGGTAAATCAAACAAATCAGGCATATGAAAATTTAAAAGTAAATCTAGATGATGAACAATTGCTGAAGGTATTTACATATCCATATGGACTATATACTAATGATGATGTAAAGGCGCTAGAAGATGAAGGATATATACAAAATTTAACGGATAACAAAGTTAATGAAAGTAAAAACTTAAATCTAAGTAAACTACATAGGTATTATCCTTTAAGTGCTTCATCATTTAAACTATTTCTAAAAAATACATATATAGTACTAAAGTATGGAAGTGGAAATTAATACAAAAATAGAACGTATAGAAATAAATTAAATTTTATATCTATACGTTTTGTTTTTCTAATCTTTGATATCTAATTTTATATGAACATCCTGAAGTTGTTCTTTTGTTACAATACCAGGAGCGCCAGTTAATAGATCTTGAGCCTTGCTATTCATAGGGAAAGCTATTACATCTCTAATAGTATCGCATCCAGCTAAAAGCATTAACATTCTATCAACACCAGGAGCAATACCTGCATGAGGTGGAGCACCATATTGAAAAGCATTAAATAATGCTGGAAATTTTTCCTCTATAGTTTCTTTGGTATAACCAGCAAGCTCAAAGGCTTTAACCATTATGCGTGTATCATGGTTTCTAACAGCTCCAGAAGACAATTCTATACCATTACAAACAATATCATATTGATATGCTAAAATGTCTAATGGATTCATGTTGTTTAAGCTGTCTAAACCACCTTGAGGCATAGAAAATGGATTGTGATTAAATGCTATTTTTCCATGCTCATCCAATTCATACATAGGAAAATCTACAATCCAACAGAATTGGAAAACATTTTCGTCTATCAGATTTAAACGATTTCCTAATTCCGTTCTTATTTGACCAGCTAAAAATGTAGCTTTAGCTTCATTATCTGCAATGAAGAAAATAGTATCATCCTTTTTCAAATCTGCTAAATCAAGAAGCTCTTGTTTCATATCAGCTGGAATAAATTTATCGATAGGTCCTTTGAAACTTAAATCTTCTTGAACCTCTAAGTATCCAAGGCCAGCCATTCCAATAGATGTTGCAAAAGAAAGCATCTTTTCATGGAATCCTTTAGACATATGTCCGTTAACTTTTATGGCTCTAACTGTTAAGCCATGAAATGGTTTGAATGTACATTTTTGGAAGAATTCCGTAACATCAATTATAAATAAAGGATTTCTTAAATCTGGTTTATCTGTTCCGTACTTAACCATAGATTCTTTATATGGAATTCTAGGAAATGGATAAGCAGCAATTTCCTTATCAGAAAACTTTTTGAATGTGTTATAAATAACAGGTTCCATAACAGCAAAAACATCTTCTTGTCCTGCAAAGCTCATTTCCATATCTAGTTGATAAAATTCACCAGGAGCACGATCTGCTCTTGCGTCTTCATCTCTAAAACATGGGGCAATCTGAAAATATTTGTCAATTCCTGAAACCATGAGTAATTGTTTAAATTGTTGTGGAGCTTGAGGAAGTGCATAAAACTTTCCAGGGTGAACTCTACTTGGAACTAAGTAATCTCTAGCTCCCTCAGGAGAGGAACTCGTAAGAATTGGAGTTTGAACTTCCAAAAATCCTTGTTCTATCATTTGACTGCGTAAGAATTGAATAACCTGAGCTCTTAATATTAAATTGTTTTTTAATTTGTTACCACGCAAATCTAGAAATCTATATTGCAGACGTAAATCCTCTCTAACATCTTGATTTCCATTAATTTCGAAAGGTAAATTCTTAGTACGTTTTCCTAATATTACAATGTCTTTAATTTTTACTTCAACTTCACCAGTTTCAATGTTTGGATTATATGTTTCTGGATCTCTTTTCTTTACAGTACCTGTAACACAAACTGTAGATTCTATAGGTATGTGAGAGGCAAAATCAACATCTTTATCTTCAGCAGAAGTAACTACTTGAGTTACACCATACATATCTCTGATATCTAAGAATACAAGACCTCCTAAGTCTCTGATTGTTTCAACAAAACCAGATATTTTAACTTCTTTGCCAACGTCAGCTAATCTAAGCTCGTTGCAATTATGTGTACGATATTCTGTTTTAAAATTATTCATAAAATTTCAATCCTTTCTAATCATTTAAAATTTTACACCCAATATTGTTTTAGATTATATTAGATTATAAAAAAGTCCTAGTATATATGATTTTTTCTCATATATACTAGGACGAAATAAATTCCGCGGTGCCACCCAGCTTGAAAATTATATATATAATATAAAAATTATAATCTTCCACTTTGTAAATATTATATATTTGCTCCAATGTGTTATTCAGTTACGTTTTTCTAAAAAGGCTCTCAGCGTATCACCTTTAATCTCTGTTAGGAACTTTTAACTGCTCGTCATTTTCAACGCAATACATAAAGTATTATATATTATTACATAGTTTAAGCTTATTTGTCAATATTTATTCGAGAAAAAATGAAAAAAGTTTTTTTATTAATTTCAGGTTTTTAGTTGAAGTTACTTTATATTATAGTGTATAATATATCCTATAAGGAGGGGATTTTTTTGAAAAAAACAAAAACTAAAAAGATAGTAATTGGACTCATAATAATTGCAATAATTATTGTGATTTTATGTGCCTTTTTTTGTATCAAAAAGGATGAAACTGAATTAAAATCGGTGAAGTCAAAGGCTGAATTGTTAAAAATATACGAAGGTGACGATAACGAACTGGGGGAGAGATTATTAGGTGCTTTGGTAATGCCATATAATTTGATATATGGTATTAATACACGTAGTTATTCTAAGGCAGATTTGTCATATAGCATAGAAGAGGGGGTAACGGCTGATGCTGTAACGAATACTGCAGTAAGTTCTACTTCAAAAGAACATTCGACTACTAATATACAGGTAGAAAATGTTGATGAAGCAGATATAACTAAAACGGATGGAGACTATATTTATTCGATTTCAGAATCAAAAGTTGTTATTACGAATGTTATTGATCCAAATAATATAAAAATAGAAACAACTATAACACCAACAGAAGATTATATACCAGAAGATTTGATTTTGTATGGTAATAGATTGGTTGTTATTTCAACACAATATATAAATTATAGTAAATCTAATACTTATGTGGGCATATATGATATAACAACAAAATCAAAACCACGACTATTAGAGACTTTCTCGTTACATGAGAAATATTATACATCAAGAAGTATAGATGGTAAGCTAATTATAATTGCATCAGGTGGTTTGAGAAAAGAAAATAATGAAATAGATACATATTATGAAGAAGATAATGTACTAAAAGAGATTAAACTAGAAGATATAAAGTATTTAAAAGGCTTAGAGTCGAATAATCAAACTATAATTGCAAGTTTTGACCTTAATAAAAGTGAAAACGTTAAAGTTAAATCGTATTTATTTAATGTGAAAAATGCATACATATCAGAAGAAAACATGTATTTATTACAAGAAAAGTATGCAGAAAATGAAATGCCACTACTTAGAAAATTGTTTGGGTTTGGTGGAGTAATTGGATTCTTTAAATGTTCATACGATTATGATTACAACTATAATAAAGAGACATATATCTACAAATTTAACATAAAAGATGATGGTAATGTTAAATATGATTGCAAAGCAAAGACTGAAGGAACTACAATAAATCAATTTTCATTAGATGAATATCAGGAAAATTTAAGAATTGGATTATACACAGATGAAGGGTCTAGAATAGCAGTTTTTGATAAGAATCTAAAACTTTTAGGTGAGACGCAAAAACTTGCAGAAGGAGAGAAAATGTATTCAACAAGATTTGTTGGAAATAAAGCATATATGGTAACATATAAAACTGTAGATCCATTATTTGTTATAGATTTAAGTGATGCAACTAATCCTACTGTGTTAGGCAAATTGAAAATTCCAGGATATAGTACATATTTGCAACCATATGATGATACTCATATTATAGGTATTGGAATGCAAACAGAAGAAAAAATCAATAGAAATTCAAGTGGTAAAATTATAAGTACTAGTGCAGTAATAACTGGAATGAAAATGGCGCTATTTGATATTACGGATGTAAATAATCCTATCCAAATATCAGATACGATAATAGGGGATAGCAGAGCAACATCAGCGGTTCTTACAAATCATAAAGCTTTATTATTTGATAAAGAAAAAGGAATAATTGCAATACCGGTAAATAATTATGATGAGGACTTTAAGGTTAATACAAGCGATACTGAAAGTATTTCGGGAACAATTGCATCATACGAAAATTATTATAAAAACTATGTATCTGAGGGATATTTTGTCTATAATATTAACGTAGAAGACGGATTTAAATTAAAGGGAACAATAACCCACGAAAATGCATCAACAAAAGGAAAGTATTATTATAATAAAAGCAAATTACTAAGGGGATTATGGATTGAAGATAATCTATACACGATTTCAGAAAAAATGATAAAAGTAAATAGATTAGAGGATTTATCAGAAATAAGCACATTGGTAATAAAATAAATTTAATAGAAAAATATAATATTTGAAAGGAGATTTTACATATGGAAGAAGAGAAGGTTAAAGTTGAAACAAAGGACAAAAATAAAACTGGGATGTGTGTAGCCGCACTAACATTAGGAATAATATCTATAGTAACAAATCTATTTTGGTATATGAGTTTACCAACAGGAGTTTTAGCTATAATATTTGGATGGAAAACAGCTAAATCAATGGGAAGCAAACTTGGAAAAGCGGGATTAATTACTGGAATAATCGGAATTTCAATATGTATATTTATATATATAAGCATAATTGGATTATACCTAGTATCAATGTTATATTAGATAAGAACGAAACTGAAAAATTTCAATAAGAACTAATAAAGGCTTGGACTAAATCCAAGCCTTTAAAAATTAAAGATAATTCTAAAATTCAAATATTGTATTAGATTTTTTAAGTATAATAGAAAAAATTTATCAAATATTCTATTATATTAAAATTATTACATAAATCTATTTTAATTTTTATTTAGATGCAGTTTATTTAAAACATTGGCTACAAGATGAACTATTTTTGTGGATTTTTTTTGAGCAAGGTTTTTCCCTAATGCTTTTCCACCAACTGTTACAGAAGCGACTAATGCACTAATTATAAATTGGAGACTAGAAGATAGATTATATCTTTCCATGATTTTAATTGCGATAAGAGCACTTACAGAACCACTAAGTACACCGCAAATATCGCCTACAACATCAGCACAGAAGTTAGCAACTTTGGCTGAATTTCGAATAAGTTTTACAGAGGTTTTTGCACCAGCAATCTTTTTACTTGCTTTTGCATGAAATTCATCTTCATCAGCAACTGTAACTGCAACACCAATTATATCAAATAAAATTCCAATACCAATTACTAATAGTAAAATTATAATTGCAGGAAATATAGATAAATTACTTATTGCATTTGTTGAAATAAATGAAAAAGTAATAGATAAAATAAAAGTAGTAATAAAGACCGTGACAAACCATTTTAAATTGGATTTATCAGCTTTGTCTTTATTATTACTTTTCTTGACTTCATTATTTTTTATATTTTTTGTTTCTTTTAAAGTTTGATTCATAAATTAAATAAAAAACTCCTTTAATAAATAAAGTGTTTATAGATGGTAAAATTACAAGTAAATTTTACGGTTTTAGGTCTAGCAGAATTTCTCTATCTACTACTAATCATTACTAATTAGCAGTTTCCTTTTAAAGTAGACATTCTATCCTGTATAGAAAGCCAGATCGCCACTTAAATCCGTACCTTAATCCTTATAACTTCATGTTTCTATGGTTGAAACAAACAGCCTAGAAGTTTTCCTTGAAATACATAAAACTAATACTAGTCTTTTTTGCAATAGCAATTTCATATAACGATTCATATAATCCCAATACTATCACTCAAGACAGGCTACACTATGTGTTGTGTCTTGGCACTCTACATAGGTTACACTTAAAATTTTATTTTAAGTCTCCGCGATGATAGGGAGCAATTATGTATGCCATTACATATTTCCCTAAAATCTTACTTCCTGAAAACACACAAAACTGGCATTTCGCGCATAAACAAGAAACTTCAACGATGTGCCCTTTAGTGGATTTTTAGCCCCACCCTCGTATTAGTGTGTATTACTAGAATAATGCACCACCGATTACAAGTATAACACAAAATTTGGAAAAAAGCAAGAGATTAAAAAAACAAATGGTCGACAAAAAACTACAAAAATCTACGGAAGCCTGGAATTTGGCCAGAAATAAGAGAAAAGCAATAATTAACTTAACATGAATGTTAAATTAACTATTGCTTTTGCTTAGGTAATCTTTATGTCAGATTACTTCACAAAGGTACCTGTTTCCATGTGCATCGATAATACGATACAGATTGTCCTCAACTATTGAACACTCTACAACATCTACAGTTGTGATTTTCTGACAGCTAACCTTCATGCTGTAGGGTTCGCGTCCGACCTGAAAGGCTACGACGGGGTGACCAATGCGAGGAGTAGACTCGCTTGCCAAAACATGAGTTGATAACATATAGAAACACTCCTTTAATATAATATTGGCCAATTTGCCAATTGAAATATTAGTATAGCATAAAAAACTGGAAATGTAAAGGCTTTTGCCAATTATCTATTGACAAAAAAAGGCAAAGCGAATATAATAACATACATAAAGTTTCGTCCTGGTATATGCGTAATTTATATACGGGACGTTTTTGGTTATAGCGGAAAGGAATGTGAATAGTATGAATGTTAGTAAAGAGGAAATTTTACACATTGCAAAACTTGCAAATCTTAACATTAAAGATGACGAAGTAGATAAATATATTGCAAATTTGCAAGACATTTTAAATTTTGCAGATGTTGTAAACAAAGCACCAATCGAGGGTTTGGAAGGAACAATAGGTGCAAATGAAAATTATAATGTGTTTAGAAAAGACGAAATAAAGGTTTTCGAAGATAATGAAGCATTACTTGCTAACGCTCCTGAAAAAGAAAGAAACATGTTTAAAATACCAAAGGTTATAAACTAGATTTATGAGTTTGTAATAGTATATTTAGAATTAGAAATTACTAATATAGTGGAACAATAGATTGAAAGGATTGATTTTTGATGGATATTACTAATTTAACAGTACATGAACTTGTTGAAAAGTTGAAGAATAAAGAATTAACGTCTGTCGAAATTACAAAGGCATATACAGATAGAATAAAGGAAAAAGAATCAGATGTACAAGCCTTTGTTACAACATTAGAAGATGATGCAATGAAAAAGGCAGAAGAGATAGATAGCAAAAGAGCAGAAGGTAAAGAAAATTCGGGTTTTGCAGGTATTCCCATTGGAATAAAGGATAATATTTGTACAAAAGGTGTGAAAACAACATGTTCTTCTAAAATGCTAGAGAATTTTGTATCACCTTATGATGCAACTGTTATAGAAAAAATAAACAATGAAGGAATGATTAATTTAGGAAAGCTAAATATGGATGAATTTGCAATGGGAGCATCTACAGAATATTCAGCGTTCCATAAAACTCATAATCCATGGAAGTTGGAAACTGTACCAGGTGGTTCATCAGGTGGTAGTGCAGCAGCAGTTGCAGGTTGTGAAGTGCCATGGGCTTTAGGTTCTGATACTGGTGGATCTATTCGTCAGCCAGCAAGTTTTTGTGGAGTTGTTGGATTAAAACCAACATATGGATTAGTTTCAAGATATGGTCTTGTAGCTTTTGCATCATCATTAGATCAAATTGGACCTATTACTAAGGATGTAAGAGATAATGCAATGTTATTAAACTTAATAGTAGGACATGATGAAAAAGATACAACATCAATAGAAAGACCAAAAGTTGATTATACAAAAGCATTAAAAAGTGATGTAAAAGGACTAAAAATAGGAGTTCCAAAAGAGTACTTTGGAGAAGGAATAAATCCGGAGGTTAAAGCTAAATTAGAAGAGGCTATAGAAACTTATAAAAAATTAGGAGCTATTGTTGAAGAATGCTCTTTAGATATCGCAGAATATGCACTAGCAACATATTATATAATTGCTTGTGCTGAAGCTAGCTCTAATTTAGGTAGATTTGATGGAATACGTTATGGATATAGAGCAAAAGACTATAGCAATTTAAGAGAATTATTTAAAAACTCAAGAACAGAAGGTTTTGGTGAAGAAGTAAAAAGAAGAATTATTCTTGGTACATATGTTTTATCATCAGGATATTATGATGCATATTATAAAAAGGCTTTGGCTGTTCGTACTTTAGTTAAAAAGGAGTTTGACAGAGTGTTTGAGAAGTATGACGTATTATTAACGCCAACCTCTCCAAATGTTGCTTTTGAAATAGGAACAAAGTCTAATAATCCGTTAGAAATGTATTTAGCAGATATTTGTACTGTTTCTGTAAATATAGCAGGACTTCCAGGAATTTCTATTCCATGTGGAGTAAATAGTCAAGGAATGCCTATTGGAATGCAATTAATAGGGGATAGATTTTCAGAAGAAACTTTATTAAATACAGCATATACATTTGAACAAGAGTATAAGTTTAGAGAGAAATATGCTCCAGAGTTTAAAAAATAAGATGTAGAAAAATAGATGAAGGGAGAATAATACAATGTCAAAAGAAGATTATGAAGTTGTAATAGGACTTGAAGTTCATGCAGAACTTTCAACAAAAACTAAGATATTTTGTAGTTGTCCTACAGAGTTTGGTGCTGCACCAAATGCGCATACTTGCCCTGTTTGTATGGCTATGCCAGGAACACTTCCTGTTTTAAATGAAAAAGTTGTGGAATATGCAGTAAAGGCAGGACTTGCAACTAATTGCTCTATTGCTAGAGATAGTAAGAATGATAGAAAAAATTATTTTTATCCAGATTTACCAAAATCATATCAGATATCACAGTTTGATAAACCTCTTTGCAATAATGGTTATATAGAAATTGAAGATGAAAATGGAGAGAAGAAGCAAATAAGAATTCTAAGAATTCATATAGAAGAAGATGCTGGAAAGTTAAATCATAATGAATTTGGTGGAGGAAGCTTAGTTGATTTAAATAGAGCTGGAGTTCCTTTAATAGAAATAGTTTCAGAACCAGATATTAGGTCATCAAAAGAGACTGACCAATATTTACGAAAATTAAAATCAACATTAGAGTATATAGAAGTATCTGATTGTAAAATGCAAGAAGGGTCTTTAAGAGCTGATGTTAACGTATCTGTTCACAAACCAGGAACACCTTATGGAACGCGTACTGAAATGAAAAACATGAACTCTTTTAAATCTATTTCAAGAGCAATTGAATATGAAGTTTCAAGACAGATTGAGGTAATAGAAGATGGAGGAGTAATAGAACAAGAAACATTAAGGTGGGATGATGTATCTGGCAGAACATTTTCTATGAGAGATAAAGAGGATGCTCAGGATTATAGATATTTCCCAGATCCAGATTTAGTTGCAATTAGATTATCAGATGAATATGTAGAAAATATAAAGAAAAATCTGCCTGAACTACCAGAGAGTAGAAAAGCAAGATATATGAATGAATTTAAACTATCTGAAAAAGATGCTAGATTACTAACAGCTTCAAAATATTTGTCTAATTTGTTTGAAGCAGCAGAAAAAGAATGTAAAAATGCAAAGGCAGTAGCAAACTGGATATTATCTGATATTTCACGTATATTAAATGAAGAAGAACTAGAGCCAGAAAATATTCCTTTTACAGGAAAAGAATTGGCAAAGCTAGTGATGCTAATTGATAAAGGAACTATTAGTTCAGCAATAGGAAAGAAAGTAATAGAAGAATTATTTACAGGAGAAAAGGAAAATACAAAAGATCCAGAAGAGATTATAAAAGAAAAAGGCTGGATACAGATATCAGATGAAGGAGCAATAAAAGAAGTAGTATTAAAAGTACTAAGCGAAAATCCACAATCAATAGCAGATTATAAAGCAGGTAAAGATAAAGCTTTAGGATTTTTAGTAGGACAAGCAATGAAACAAACAAAAGGAAAGGCTAATCCACAAATGCTTAACAAAATGTTTATAGAAGAGTTAAAAAAATAGAAATAAGGTAAAGTGTTATGGAGAGAATAGATAAAATAAATTATTATTTAAATATAGCCGAAGCTGTTGCAGAAAGATCTACATGTTTAAGAAAAAAATACGGAACAGTTATAGTAAATAATGATGAAATAATTTCTACAGGATATAGTGGGGCTCCTAGAGGCAGAAAGAATTGTATGGACTTAGGATATTGCACGAAGAAACAATATTTACCAGACACACGTCATGGTGGTTATGATATGTGTAGATCAGTTCACAGTGAGCAAAATGCAATAATAAGTGCAGCCAGAAAAGATATGATAGGTTCTACTTTATATTTATGTGGATATAGGGAAAAAGGTGTGTATGAAGAAGGGGCTTCACCTTGCTTAATGTGTAGAAAAATGATAATAAATTCTGGTATAAAAGAGGTAATAGTTAGAATAGATAAAGATAAATACCAGAGAATTGAAGTTCAAGATTGGATTGACAATGATGAGTTATTAAGTGGGCAAACAACATATTAAAAAAAACAAAGTTTAATAAATTAAGTTTTATTAAACTTTGTTTTTTAGTATAAAGGTAAGAAAAATTTTCTAATAAATAAAAATTATTGCACAAAAATATAATAACTATTTTAAATTAAAATCATTTGCTATTTTATTAAAACTGATTCCATAAATGATGAAAAATGCAATGAACATACTTGAACTCTTAAATAGAGTGGCTCCTATTTCATATAAGAAGTTAGGAAAATGGAATTCTATGTATAAAGCAAATAGCAATGTAGAAAATAAAAGTAAAACAAAAGATGAACTGATACCAATTTGCATAGTTCTTTTTATAGAGCTCTTTAAACTTGTTGAATTGAATAAGTTTAATACTTTCTTTATGTTTTTTATCATATGTAATATCCTCCTATGTGCTAACGTTAATTATATAATATCATATTTCTAATAAGATTAACATGGAAGATTTAGGAATATAAAAAAGCCCGCTGAAAAGCGAGCTTTGCAATAAAAAACTGTGCACAATTTTTTATTACTTAATTATTTACTTATAGCATTTAATTTCTTTGCTAAAGAAGATTTTTTTCTAGCAGCTGTGTTTTTTACTAAAACACCTTTTGTACAAGCTTGATCTATTTTCTTTGTTGCAGCAGAGAATAAAGTTGTAGCTTCTTCTACATTACCTGCAGCAGCGGCTTGTTCAAATTTCTTTACAGCTGATTTATATCCAGATTTAATCATATTATTTCTTGCAGTTTTCTTTTCAATTACGCTAACACGTTTTATTGCTGATTTAATATTTGGCATGTTTTGCACCTCCCTTTATGTAACTAATTCATTAACGCGTATTATTGTATCACGAAAAATAGGATTTTGCAAGGCTTAAGAATGATTTTCTTTACAATATGCAAAAAAAATGTTAATATTTAGTTTGAAAAGAGAAAAAAACTACGATTTATAAGTGAATGAAATATAAGAGAAGGAAGTAATTTTATGAAAAAGTATGGATTTTTTGGAGGAAGTTTTAATCCTCCAACATATGCACATTTAGAAATTGTAAAAAAGGCATTAGATGAAATTGGTCTGGATAAGGTGTTTTTTGTTCCCGTTGGTAATAGTTATGATAAACCAGATTTACAAGATGAAAAATGCAGATATAATATGCTTAAACTGATGTGCGTAGGAGAGAAAAAAATAGAAGTAGAAGATATTGAACTGGGAACAAAAGAAAAGATGCAGGCAATAGATGCGATTAAAAAGATAAACAATAAGTATATTGATTCTAAGAATTATTTTATAATGGGAGCTGATAATTTTGCTAAATTACCGAGTTGGAACGAATCAGAAAGTTTATTAAATAATTATAATTTGATTGTTTTTACAAGGGACGAATATGAAGTAAAGATAGATAAAGAAAACATAAAAATATTAAAAATAGAAAAATATAAAGATTATCGTTCAGGAGTTTTAAGAGAATTGGAAAAGCAGAAAAAATATGATGAAATGGAAAAATACACTAAAAAAGAGGTTGTAGATTATATAAAATGTAATTGGGAAAAAATATAAAAGAAAAATACGTCAAATATAAATTGAAAAGTAGAAAAAGTTAACGAAAGAAAAATAGTTTTTATTAGAAAATATAAGCATAACGAAAAAAATCAATCAAAAGACTTGTTTTTTTAGATATTTTGTGGTATCATATGTAATAGTCATTTTTAGTAAATCAATAGGAGGTGCAATTTATTATGGCAAAGTGCGCAATTTGCGAAAAATCTGTATCACATGGAAATAAAATTAGTATAGCACGTTCTCATGTTAGTAGAAGAGCTTCTAGAACTTGGCAAGCTAACTTAAGAACTGTAAGAGCTATTGTTAATGGTGAAACAAAAAAAATACCAGTATGTGCAAAATGTTTACGTTCTGGAAAAGTTGAAAGAGCATAAACTGGCATATAGTTAAAGTCCACACATTTTAAAAATGTATGGGCTTTTTTGGTCTTTATAATATCTTATGTAGTTTAATCATCTTTAATTCCAAATATTAGTTTTACAAAACCTCTTAAAAATTTAGGAACTTTTTTTACAACAATTTTCATACATATCACTTTCCTTCCCTTATTTATTGCAAAATAGCCATGCTATTCCTAATACAAATAAACATACTCCTATTATAAATAGCCATCCTGTTATCGGAAGTAATAATACTAATAATACACCAGTTCCAATTCCAATTAAGCATACTCCCAGAGTCTTTTTTAAAGCCTCAAACATAATATGATTACCTCCTTTTTTATATAATATTATGTTATGAAAATAAACGTGAACAAAATGTTATAAACTGACTTTAAAAAAATATTTTTTATGATATAATAAAAAGCGAAGTGTGAAATTAAATGGAAAGTAAAAATATTTATAAGAAAAGGAGAAATTTAAGATGGCAAACTCAAAGATTATAATAGTTGAAGGAGCACAAGGAGCAGGAAAAACAACAGTAACAGATTATATAAGACATTCTATGCATTATACCAACTTGTATAGATTGTCTGGAACAGCTGATAGTTCAAAAGAAGGGTTAAAAAAATCAGTAAAGATGTATAAGGATTTACAGCAATATATGAAAACTTTAGAAAATTGTAGTGTAAATTTGTTGTTTGATAGAACTTTTTTTACAGAGGAGATATATTGTAGATTAGGATATAAAGATTATAATTTTTCAGATGTTTATAATGAACTAGTTGATGAATTAAGTAAAATGGACTTTGATATATACTACATTACTCTGTATTTAGAAAAAGAGGAAACATTTGAAAAGAGATTAAATAGAAAAGAAAAAGGAACTCCAGACTATGCTAAATATGCGGCAGAAAAAAGTATAGAGCAACAACATGAGTATCTGAAAATGGCAGATGAGATAAAAGAAAAATATCCTAATATTCATGTTTATAAAATTGAAAATGGTAAAAATTTTGAAAAGACCAAAGAAGAAATAAAAGAAATTTTAAAATTTTAAAAATTTTCATTTGCATCAGTTAAAAAAAAGTGTTATAATAAAGTTCTAGGTTGAGGTGGCTTAAAAACAATTTGAGCTACTTCTATTATATTGCGCTTTAAAAAAAATAATAAGGCAAATATAATAAAAAAGGAAATAGAGAGGAAGGAATTAGAGATTATGAACGAAACAGAAGTTGAGAAAAATCCATTGGCAACAGAGAAGATAAGCAAACTGATAAGAAAGTTTTCAATACCTTGTATAATATCATTGCTTGTAAGTTCTCTTTACAATATAGTTGACCAGGTTTTTATTGGACAAAAGGTAGGTTATTTAGGAAATGCAGCTACAAACGTAGTATTTCCAATTACAGTAATTGCAACAGCAGTAGCATTACTTATAGGTGATGGTGCGGCAGCATTCTTAAGTTTATGTTTAGGAAAAAATGATAAGAAGAGTGCAGAAAAAGGAATAAATACAGGTATTATTTTAATCACAATATTAGGACTTTTATTTCTTGCTATTGGTTTGATTTTTAAAGAACCATTATTAAGATTATTTGGAGCTACAGATAATATATGGGAATATGCTTGTGATTATATGTTTTATATAGTATTAGGTTTACCATTCTATATGATAACAACAACAATGAACTCGATGATTAGAGCAGATGGCTCTCCTAAATATGCTATGAAAACAATGTTAACAGGTGCTATTATAAATGTTATATTAGATCCTATTGCTATATTTAAATTAAATGCAGGAGTTGCTGGTGCTGCAATAGCAACGGTTATAGGACAAATAGCAACTTGTGTATTATCATTCTTGTATATTAAGAAATTCAAAACTGTAAGGGTAAATAAAGAAACCCTAAGAATTGATTATAAAGTTATAAAGAAAATTTGTGCTTTAGGTGTATCTAGCTTTATAACACAAATGGCTATAACAGTTGTAATGGTAATATCTAATAATGCTTTAACAAAATATGGAGCTATGTCTAAATATGGTGCAGAAATACCTTTATCTGCATTAGGAATAGTAATGAAGGTAAATCAAATAATTACATCCATATTAGTTGGAATTGCAGTTGGAGCACAACCAATAATAGGATTCAATTATGGCGCTAAAAAGTATGACAGAGTAACAAAAACTTATTCATTGGCAATAAAAATGTCTTTGATAGTTACAATAATAGGAACACTTATATTCCAATTTGCTCCACAATTAGTAATAAGTTTATTTGGTCAAGAAAATGAATTATATAATGAATTTGCTAAGATGTGCTTTAGAATATTCTTAATGTTCTTAATGCTAAATGGAGTGCAAGTTGTATCAAGTATATTTTTACAAGCAATAGGCAAATCTGTAAAATCAGCAATATTATCATTGTCAAGACAAATACTTATATTAATTCCAGCAACACTTATATTACCAATATTCTTTGGAGTAAATGGAGTTTTGTATGCAGGACCGGTTGCTGATATGTTAGCATTCTTAATTACAATAGCTTTTATATCAGTAGAGTTAAAGAATATTAAGAAAATGGATGAAACTAAAGAACCAGAGATTGTAGAAAAAGAAGATACAAAATTAGACAATCAATTAATAATAACTATTGGAAGAGAGTTTGGCAGTGGCGGAAAATATATAGGAGAGCAACTTGCTAAACACTATAATATTAAATTATATGATAATGAATTATTAAAAAGAGTATCTAACGAAGAAAATATTGATATGAAATTACTAGAAGAAGCTGATGAAAAACAAAAAAGCAGTTTCTGGTATACAATGGCAATGTCTTCTTTATCAACAACGGATAGTGTAAATTCTTTAACAGATTTACCAAGTAATGATGCTATATTTATAAAGCAAGCAAAAGTAATAGAGGAAATTGCAGAAAAAGAATCTTGTGTAATAATAGGTAGATGTTCTAACAGAATACTAAAAGATAATAAAAATGTAATTAATGTGTTTATATATGCAACTGATATGAACTTTAAGATAGCAAGAAAAATGCAATATGCAAATCTTTCTAAAAATAAAGCTGAAAAGTTGATATTAAAGAATGATAAAGAAAGAGCAAATTATTATAATTATTATACTAATGAAAAATGGGGAGATAGAAGCGGATATGATTTATTTATAGACACTTCAAAAATTGGAGTTGATAATGCTGTCGAATTAATAGAGGAATATGTTGAAATACAAAGAAAAAAAGAACACGAAAGTGCTACAAAATAAAGGAATTCATTTGATTTTTTTACAAAAGTGTGCTATAATATATAAATCAACTTCAAGGAGGTACATTAAAAATGGCAAGAATTAATAATGTAGTTAATAAGGCGGTAATGCGGTCTCGTAGAGCGAGCTCTATGAGAGAAAGGGAACCTGGCGAGGTCTTGGAGGAAATCCAGAGCCATGCAAGGAATTCTCGCGAGAATGCCTGCGAGCCTGAGATGGAGGCGAGTGCAGAGCCGAATGTGACAGTTTTTGTTACCGTAGGCAATGGGCCTGATAAGGCAACAGGTGTTATCAAGGGTTATCCCGATGCTAGCCGTTAAGCCAGTAAAAGCCAGGTTATAATTAACCTGGTTTTTATTTTTTTATATAATAGGAAAGTTATGAAACTTTTCTATTATATAAAATACATTAATCATAAATATTATCTTTTTTTATCCAAACAGAAACACTGCCACCATTTACATAGAAAATTCCATTTCCTTCAGAATCTACATAAACAGGTTCTTTTACATTTCCAGTGCAATCATAAAATATAGTATTAGATAAACGTTTGCCAACATTCATTATTTTGTTTCCACCATTTCCGTTTGTAAGTAGTACTGCCATTCCTGAGTCTGGATGATCTACATCACCTTGGCGTACCCAGCCGATAACATTAGGGTCGTCGAAATAATCTGTTTGATTTCCATAAGCAAAATATTTTCTAGCTTTTAACATTTTTTCTAACATATCTTTTTTAGCAGAAATTGATTTATAAGGTATTCCATATAAGTCTCCATAAAAAATACAAGGTAAACCGTCTTTTCTAAGAAGTATTAATGAATAAGCAAGAGGTTTAAACCAATCTGCAACCCATGATTCTAATGATTGACCAGGCTCTGTGTCGTGATTATCTACAAAAGTTACAGCTTTATCTGGAACTTCTTTTACAAGTGTGTTATCAAAAATTTTTCTCATATCATATGTTCCGTTACTATAGCAAGCAGAATAAAAATTGTAGTGTAAAGGTACATCAAACAAGGAAATCATATTACTAGTTTCTTTTAAATAATTTTTTAATGAGTCTAAATTAGTACTCCAATATTCTCCAATAGAAAACAATTCTTTTGAAGTATCGGCTTTTAGAACTTTTAGCCAATCATCAAAAAATGAAGCGCGTATATGTTTTACCGCATCTATACGAAAACCGTCTATATTGGTTAAATTTAAATACCATTTAGCCCAGTGTATAAGTTCTTCCACAACATCAACATTATTTAAATCTACATCACAACCCATTAGATAATCGAAGTTCCCATTTTCTGTATCTACTAAGTTATCCCAATGTCTTCCATAAAATCCATATATAGATGTTCTTTTAGAATTTTCATCCCAATCTACACCGTGAAAATGTGTCCAATTCCATTTAAAGTCTGAATACTGATTGCCTCTTCCAGGAAAAGTAAATTTAGTCCAAGCTTTAATTAAGTGTGGTTCACCAATTGGTTCGTTTCTATTCTGAGGATTATACTCAACAGCAATTACATCTTCGGTTTCATCTGCACCCATTTTGTGATTAAAAACAATATCAGCAAGTACTTTTATACCATTGCCTCTAAGAACTTTTATTGCTTGCAAATATTCTTCCTTTGAACCGTATTTTGTTTTCTTTTCACCCTTCTGGTCAAACTCACCTAAATCGTATAAGTCGTAAACTCCATATCCTGTATCAGTAACTCCAGAAGAACCCTTATAAGCTGGTGGAAGCCATATATAGTTTATGCCAATATTAGCTAGATAATTAGCTTGACTGGCAGTTCTATTCCAATGTGAGCAATCTGGTTTTAAATACCACTCAAAGAATTGCATCATAGTTTCATTTGTATTTTTCAAAATAAATCATTCCTTTACTTTATATCTTTTGGTTAATTCAAGAGTAATTATAGCATAAAATTTATAAATTTGTATAAAAAGGTAGAAATTTATTGAAAAATTGTATAAAATATAAGGGGCAAAAGGGAGGCAAGATAATGTTTAATTATGAACAAGAAAATAGTGAGTACGATAATTTAGAAGAGTGTGTAAGAGATGTGTATAAATTGGCATCAAAACAGGCTATAGTTGGGGTAAAAACAAATGTAGGAGGACCTTTTGGTGCAGGTATTATTTATAAAAAAGATAATGGTAGATATATAATTTTAGTAATAGAAAGCAACAGTGTTTTGAAAACTAAAGATCCAACTGCTCATGCAGAAGTTAATGCAATAAGAAAAGCTTGTAAAATGTTAAATACTGAACGTTTAGATAATTGTATATTAGTAACTACAGCAAAAAGTTGCCCTATGTGTTTGTCGGCAGCTTGTTGGGCAAGTATACCAACAATATATTATTCGGAATCTTATGATGAAGCAACAACTAGCGGATTTAGAGACGATAATATTTTAGAATATTTGCAAGGAACAAATCCAGAATTGATAAATGAAATTCAATTAATTGATTATGAATGTAAAGAACCTTTTAAAGTTTGGAATAAAAAAGAAGATAAAACAATTTATTAGAAAGATAAGCCAGCTTTCCTAATAAATAATAAAATTTTGTAATAAGGACATACTAAAGACACAAAAATGTTATAAAATATGTAAGAATTTTATTAAGATTAAAGACAATTTGGAGGTTTTTATGGATAGCAAATATATACTTATTGTAGATGACGAACAAAGAATGAGAAGTTTAATAAAAGACTTTTTGAAACAAAAAAATTTCTTAACATTAGAAGCAGGTGATGGAGAAGAGGCGCTAAAGGTATTTGAGGAAAATAAAAATAAAATACAGTTAATTTTACTTGATGTAATGATGCCAAAATTAGATGGGTGGTCTGTATTAAGGCAAATAAGACAAACATCTAAAGTACCAATTATAATGTTAACTGCTAGAGGAGAAGAACAAGATGAGCTATTTGGCTTTGAATTAGGCGTAGATGAGTATATATCTAAACCATTTAGTCCTAAAATATTAGTGGCAAGAGTAGAAGCTATATTAAAAAGAACAAATGGAGATAAAAAAGAGGTAAAAGATTATGGCGGCATAGAGATTGATAAAGAAGGAAGAACAGTAAGAGTTGAAGGGAAAGAAATAGAACTTAGTTTAAGAGAATATGAACTGTTAACATATTTAGTAGAAAATCAATCAATTGCATTATCAAGAGACAAGATTTTAAATAATGTATGGAATTACGATTATTATGGAGATTCAAGAACTATTGATAGTCATATAAAAAAGATAAGACACAAATTAGGAAAAAAGGGAAAATATATAGAAACAATACGAGGAATTGGATATAAATTTGAAATAAAGTAAAGAGGAATATAAGTGAAAAAATTAATGGGTGAAAGATTTAAATCTGTTAGAATGAGATTGTTTCTAACTTTAAGTGGTGTTATAACAGCAATAATAGTAGTTCTTATATTAACGAATAGCATTGTGTTAGAGTCTTTTTATACTTATTCTAAAATATATAGTGTAAAACAAATATATGCAAATATTAATGATTTATTTAATGAGCAGGAATTACCACTAGAGGAAAAACTAGAAAAAATGTCTTTGCAAAATAATGTAAAAATATTAATTCAAACTGATAATGAATTGATAATATATAGCACAAATCAAAATTTTGCAAATGAAATAAACAGCAATAAAGATATAATGAAATTTCAAAGTCTTATAAAAAAAGACAAGCAGTTGATATATGTGGAAGATAATATGGCGATTAATATTGTCTCTACAAATGACATCAAATACATATTACTTTCAGGAAAATTAGATAATGGTTATTTAATATATATATCTATACCAATAGCTGCGATAGAAGAGAGTGTAAGGATATCTAATAATTTGTTGCTAATAATGGGAGCAATTATTATACTACTATCTGCAGTAATTGCATCTATAATTTCAAAGAAATTTACAAAGCCAATATTGCAGTTAAACAATATTGCAAATAAAATGGCAAATTTAGATTTTAGTGAGAAATATAGAATAACAGATTCAGATGACGAAATAAATGAGCTTGGAAAAAGCATAAATAAAATGTCTGATAAGTTGGAAAGAACAATAAAACAATTAAGAAAAAATAACAATCAATTAGAAAAAGATATTGAAGAAAAATCTAAAATAGATGAAATGAGAACACAATTTATCTCTGATGTTTCTCATGAACTTAAAACTCCAATAGCATTAATTCAAGGGTATGCTGAAGGTTTAGTTGAAAATGTTAATAGTGATGAAGAGTCTAAAAAATATTATGCAGAAGTAATTTTAGACGAATCAAACAAAATGGATAAGCTAGTAAGACAATTATTAGAATTGATGAAGATAGAGTATGGCAAAAGAGAATTTAATGATGATTCTTTTGATATATGCGAATTAATAAATGAAGTAATAAGAAAATGTAAAGTTATGTCTGAGGAAAAACAGGCAAATATAATGTTCGAAAATACAGAAGAAATAAATGTATATGCAGATTCATTTTATATAGAGCAAGCATTTACCAATTATATTACAAATGCAATAAAACATGTAAAAGATGTGGATGGCAGAAAACAAATAGTAATAAAACTTGAAGATAAAGATGAAAAAATTAGAGTGTCTGTGTTTAACACTGGTGATAATATTGCAGAAGATGATATAGAAAAAATATGGGGAAGATTTTACAAAGCTGATGCTTCTAGAAACAGAGCAGATGGTGGAACTGGAATAGGATTATCATTAGTAAAGGCAATAATGAACAGTTACAATGAAGAATATGGAGTAATAAATAGACCAGATGGAGTAGAGTTCTATTTTGATATAAAAAAATCTAAAGAATGTTAGAGGGGGATAAAATGAGCAGACAAAACGAAAAACTAAAAAGAGAAATGGCCGACGATATTAGAAAAACTGTAAAGGAAGGCAGTAAAAGAAGAAAACCTAATAAAAAAGTATTGGTAAAAAAATTGATAATATGGATATTGGCTATAGCTGTTGTTGCTGGTATAATTGTGGCTCTAAAAAACAGAAAAATAAAAATTAAAGAAACCGAAATTTCAGAATATAACTATTTTATAATATCTGAAAACGGAAAAACTGGAGTATTAGATAAAACAGGCAAGATTGTAATAAAACCAGAGTATGATTACATTCAAATACCAAACCCAGAAAAAGCAATATTTGTATGTTTATATGATTATGATACTAGTGTTAAATCATATAATTCTAAGGTACTTAATGAAAAAGGAGATGAAATATATTCGAAATATTCTAATGTAACTGCAATACCAAGTAATAATACTTCAATCGGATGGTCATATCAAACAGCTATTTTAAAATATAAAGAAGGAGAAAAGTATGGAATAATTACTACTAGTGGTAAGCAAGTAACAAAGGCGATATATGATTCTATAGAAACTTTAGATTATAAAGATGGAATATTAAAAATTAAACAAAATGAAAAATATGGTTTAATAAAATTAAATGGAGAAGTTGTGTTGAAATCAGAATATGATACAATTTCGACAGATGGATATTATAATGACCAAACAAGTAAATATGAAAATGCAGGATATATTGTAAGCAAAAAGTCAGAAGAGGGAACATCCTATGGATATATAAGTTATAATGGAAAAACAGTGTTGGATTGTAAGTATAATTCAATAAAAAGAATTACGAATATTAAAAATGATTCAATTGCATATTTAATAACTGTAGAAAATGGTAAAACAGGATTATATAAAAATGGACAAAGCATTATAAAAAATGAATATGAATCAATCGAGTATGATAATACTAATCAGATTTTAGCGATAGAACAAAATGGAAAATATGGTGTATATGATTTATATGGAAATATGATTTTGCCTATTCAGTATGATGATTTGACATTTGCTGGAACTATTATTACGGCAACAAAAGACGGAAAAGGATTGGTATTTGATGCTAATGGAAATATAAAAAAGGATTTCAATTACACAAGTATAATGCCAACAAAATCAAATGATTATTATATTACAATAAATAATCAAGGGAAATATGGTGTAGTTGATAGTTCTAATACTACTCTTATAGATAATAAATATTCTTATATAGAATACGTATTTGATAAATATTTTATATTTACAGATGAAAATAAATCTGGATTGATTGATTACACAGGAAGAAAAGTTTTAGAGAATAAATATAGTGTTGTTCAAAACATAAATGGAACCAATATAATACAAGCTACAAATTCGGATACTGGAATAAGTGAAATATATAATAAGAATATTGAAAAAGTAGCAGAAACCAAGAATGCACATATATATTTAAAAGATAATTATATTAAAATTTTATCAGATGATACAATGATGTATGTTGATTATGATGGTAATGTAAAAAAGGCTCAGGACTTATTTACAAATAATTCAATATTTGCACAAAAGCAAAATGAAAAATGGGGATATGTTGATATAAGCGGAAATGTTGTTGTAGATTATATTTATGATATGGCAATGGACGTAAATGAATATGGATTTGCAGCAATAAAAAAAGACGGAAAATGGGGAGTTATAGACGGAAATAAACAAGTAATAAAAGAACCTGTTTATACAATTACAGATGCAAACCCTACGTTTATAGGAGAGTATTATAAAAAGAGTGCTGATTATGAATTAGATTGTTATTCAAATGATATAACAAAATAAAATATTTGAGTATGCAGGCAAAGAATAAAATCTGAACCTGCATGTGATTTTAGGAAGGATTGAAAAATGAATAAAGTAGAAGGATTAATAAAAAGTGCAGAAGAAACAGCAAAAGAACAATTGAAAAGAGCTGATGAAATATGTGAATTTAATAGTAAAAAAGTGTTGAGGGCTTTTCAAAATAATCATATATCAGATATACATTTTGGTACAACAACTGGCTATGGATATAATGATATAGGAAGAGAAAAAATAGAAGCGGTATATTCAGAGATTTTACATGCTGAGGATAGCTTAGTTAGAAGTCAATTTATATCTGGTACACATGCTTTAACAGTGGCTTTATTTGCGTTTTTGCGTCCAGGTGATACAATGCTTAGTATAAATGGAAAACCATATGATACTCTTGATGAGGTTATTGGGCTTACAGAGAACAAAAGCTCATTAAAGTCATTTGGAGTGAATTATAAACAAATAGATTTAATTGATGATGATTTTGATTATGAAAAAGTTACAGAAACTTTAAAAAATGAAAAAATAAAGCTTATAGAAATACAGAGATCAAAAGGATATGCGTTAAGAAAAAGTATATCTTTAGAGAAAGTTGAAAAAGTAATAAATTGCATTAGAGCCGTGGATAATGATGTAATAATAATGATAGATAATTGCTATTGTGAATTTGTAAATGAAAAAGAACCGCTAGAGGTTGGAGCCGATGTAATAGTTGGTTCACTTATAAAAAATCTAGGTGGAGGAATAGCTCCAAATGGTGCATACATAGCAGGAAGAAAAGATTTAGTAGAACTTGCAGGAGAAAGATTAACTGCACCCGGAGAAGGAAAAGAAGTTGGACCAACTCTAGGAATTAATAAAAGTATATTACAGGGATTATTTTTTGCACCAAGTGTTGTAAATGCAAGTGTAAAAACAGCAATATTAACAAGTAAGGTTTTAGAAGATTTAGGATATGGAGTAGAACCAAAATATAATGAGCCAAGGACAGATATTGTACAAACTATTGAATTTAATGATAGAGATAAGCTTATAAAATATTGTCAAGGAATACAAATGGGTTCGCCTATAGATTCTGATTCTCTACCAGAACCAGGAGATATGCCGGGTTACACAGATCAAATTATAATGGCAGCAGGAAGCTTTACTCAAGGTTCATCAATAGAATTAAGCTGTGATGGGCCATTACGTCCTCCATATGTTGGTTTTCAACAGGGAAGCTTAACGTATCAATATGGAAAAATAGGATTGGAAAAAGCAGTAGAAAATTTATTAAAATAAGTGTTGATAAAAAGATTATAAAAGGAAGTTTTTTTAGTGAAAGTAATAGTAATAGGTGGAGGACCGGCAGGAATGATGTCTGCCATAAGTTCTGCAGAATTAGGTAATGAAGTATGGATAATTGAAAAAAATGAAAAGTTAGGAAAGAAATTACTTATAACTGGAAAAGGAAGATGCAATATAACTAGCAGTTTGAATATAAATGACTTTATAGCAAACATTCCAGGAAATGGTAGGTTTTTATATAGTGCGTTCCAAAACTTTTCTAATGAAGACATTATGAGATTGATGAGGAAAAATGGAGTAGAAGTAAAAGAAGAAAGAGGCAATAGAATATTTCCTGTTTCAGATAAGTCTTTAGATGTATTGAGGGCTTTTGAAAAAGAACTAAGAAGATTAAAAGTAAATATTATACTAAATTCAAAAGTAACAGGAATTGAGTGTAAAGATGGAAAGGTAGATAAAGTTAAATATATTCATAATGGTAAAGAAGAGAAGTTAATTGCAGGCAAAATTATAATAGCAACAGGTGGAGCAACGTACCCATTAACAGGTTCAACAGGTGATGGCTATGAAATAGCAAAAAAATTGGGACATACAATAACTACAATAAAACCATCATTAGTTCCTTTGACCGCAAAAGGCAAATACTTAGAACTATGTAAAAATTTACAGGGGTTATCTTTAAGAAATGTAAAGATAAAAATAATGGATACTAAGACCAATAAAAAAATATATGAAGATTTTGGAGAAATGCTATTTACTCATTTTGGAGTGTCTGGACCAACAATTCTTAGTGCTTCTGCACATCTATTAAGGTATAAAAATGTTGACGAGTTATTAAATTCGGGAAATATACAACTAATGATAGATTTAAAACCAGCACTTACACCAGAAAAGTTAGATTTAAGACTACAAAGGGATTTTAATGAGAGTAAAAACAAAGAGTTTAAAAATAGTTTAGGAGCGTTATTACCACAAAAAATGATAGAACCGATAATTCAATTATCAGGAATTAATGGGGGAAAAAAGGTTAATGAAATAACAAAACAAGAGAGAAATAAAATAGTTGAATTATTAAAAAACTTTAGAATAACTATATCTGGGTTTAGACCGATAGAAGAAGGTATTGTAACATCAGGAGGAGTAAATATAAAAGAAATTAATCCTAAAACAATGGAATCTAAAATAGTAGAAGGATTGTATTTTGCTGGAGAAGTTATTGATGTAGATGCTTATACAGGAGGATTTAATTTACAAATAGCATACTCAACGGGCTTTACAGCAGGGCTTAACTGATAATTTATATAGTGGATATTAAAAGAAGGGAATAATAAATTGAATTTATTATACAATAATGGGAATGAAAAGTGTAGAAATAAAAACAATAACAGAAAGTGTTACTAATGAAATAGTAGAAAAAAGGTCGAAGTTTATTGCCAATATATATAATATTGAGAGTGTTAGTGAAGCTGAAGAAAAAATAAAACAAATAAAGAAAAAATACTATGATGCAAAACATAATTGTTTTGCTTTTAGTGTTTTAGAAGATAATCAAATAAAAACAAAGATGAATGATGATGGGGAACCTTCTGGTACTGCGGGTGAACCAATATTAAATGTTATTCAAAAGAACAATCTTCAAAATGTTTTAATAATAGTAACAAGATATTTTGGAGGAATTTTACTAGGAGCTGGTGGCTTAGTTAGGGCATATTCAAATGCAAGTATAGAGGCACTAAATAAAGCGAAAATTGTAAAAATGGAAAATGGAATAGAGGCAAAGGTAGAAATTTCTTATGCTGATAATGAAAAATTCAAGTATTATTGTACTAAAAATAAAATAAAAATTGTGAATATAGAATATAAGGAAAATATATTTTATATTATTGAGATAAATGATGAGCAATATGAAAAAATAAAAAATAATAGCATAGAGAAAAATGAAGATAAAATGGGGAATATATTAAACTGTGTCGAACTTTGTCGAAAATACATACAAAAAGAAGAATAACGTCTGGAAAAAAATGGAAAAATACTCTAAATCTATTGCAAACCCACTAAAAACTATATATAATACGAAATGTAAAATATTTAAATAACTAAATATTTATATTATTTTATAAAATAATAATTATAGGGGGAACATAAGAGTGAATGAAAAAATTACAGTTTTAATTTCAGATGACAACAGAGAGTTTGCTACAACCTTGTCAAACTATTTAGAAAAGGATGAGGAAATCGAAGTAATAGGTATGGCAAAGGATGGAGAAGAAGCAATAGAAATGATAAAATCGCTAAAACCCAATGTAGTATTATTAGATGTAATTATGCCGCACTTAGATGGACTAGGAGTTCTAGAACAAATAAATTCAATGGACATGGAAAAACCACCAATATGTATTATGCTATCAGCAGTAGGACAAGACAAAATAACTCAAAAAGCAATTTCACTAGGAGCTCAATATTATGTAGTGAAACCATTTGACATACAAGTATTAATACATAGAATAAAAGAACTAAAAAATTATCAACCTGCAACAAATAGAGGAAGTAGTTTTGTGTTAAAAGAAACAAAAGCACAATATATAGACATTCCTCAATCAGAGAAGAAGAGCCAAGAAAATTTGGAAGCACTAGTAACAAACGTTATACATGAAATAGGAGTACCAGCACATATTAAGGGATACCAATATTTAAGAGAAGCAATAATGATGGTTGTAAATGACATAGACATCATAAATCAAATAACAAAACAACTATACCCTGAAATAGCAGAGAAATATCATACAACCCCTAGCCGTGTAGAGCGTGCAATTCGTCATGCGATAGAAGTCGCATGGGGAAGAGGTCAACAAGAAACAGTTGAGAATATATTTGGATACACAGTATCAGCAAGCAAAGGAAAGCCAACAAATAGCGAATTTATAGCAATGATAGCTGATAAATTAAGATTAGAATTAAAAACAGCATAATATCATAGCGATTGCCTTGATTATAGCATTAGCAGTAATTTTGAGCAAAAGCAAATAAACCAATAAAAAAACACATCTGTAACTTGCCCAGTTAGGTGTGTTTTTTTATGCATATTACTGGCAAACCACGTTTGTGGTTTCTCCATTATTACTTGAAAGATATGTAAAAGCATTAGTAAATATTTCCTTTTTCTTTTATAGATAACAGCAATTATGATGTTCTAATATACCCCCAACGCGAATACAATTAAACAAAAGTATTCGCAATGGGGGTTAACTTTATGAAAGGAATATCAATAGAAGAACGTGCATGTAAGTTAGCACATTATATAATAGAAACAAAAGATACGGTTAGAGGTGCTGCTAAGAGGTATGGAATAAGCAAAAGTACAGTACACAAAGATGTGTCTGAGCGACTCTTGAAAATTAACCCTGTTTTAGCTTCTGAGGTTAGAGTTATATTGGATGAAAATAAGGCAGAGAGGCATATTAGAGGAGGAATGGCTACAAAGAATAAATATGATCATTTAAAACATTTGGAAAATTAAACTTTTAAACAATTTAGTGAAAAAATGTTTTAGAATTAATTTTGTGTGGATTGGTTAATAGGAGGAAAATTATTAATCAATCCACTATTATGTTATAAGTAATAAAAAGGGGAGAATCTATAATTGAAACTTAGTTGTGAATTATGTAAATATGTGATATAATAGTAGATGTATTGGAAGATTTCCAGTTTTTTATTATATTTCGGCGATGAATTTATCTGCTGAATATAAGAAATTGTGGAAGAACCAAGATATAATTTTAATTTAGTCTTTTTAAGAAAGGGGCAAAAACAAATGAAAATTTTAGCAAAGATACGGATTGGCAACAATAATCAGGGAGGAGATTTGATTCATGCTTTCTTTGAGGAATTTAATCCGAAAAGCAAAATTAACATCAAAGGAGGTACAGGAGAACTTGAAATCTTTTTTGAGGGAGAACCGCCATTGAGACTCATTGAGGCAATTGGCACTTGTGATGGCTTTGATCTTTTTTATGGCGAAGAAAATGAGAAAGAAAATGATAAGCCTGAAAAGAGCAAGCCCAATGCAGGGACAAGAAGAAAAAAGATAAAGCCTGAAGAAAAGACTTCTAATCAGACAGGAAACGTCAAAGCTAAAGGAGAGATTCCTAATCAGACGGTCGAAAAGAAGGAGGAAATTCCTAATCAGGCGGAGAGCGTTGAAAAGCAGGAGAAAGTTCCTGAACAGACCGAGCTGGCTGAAAAGCAGGAAATTTCTGGACGGACGAAGAAGGCTAAGAGGAAGAAAGCTGTTGCTGAGCAGGTTGAAAAGAAAAATGTAGCGGAAGGTACAGATGCTCAAAGCGAAATAATGAATCAGCTAAGAGAATTGGCTGAGAAGGCTACGTCTTTTGAAAGCTTTGTGAAGATGGTTGGTAACTGGATGAATACGGGAAAAAGGCAGAGCTTTTTTGAAGAGGTGATAAAAGCAACCTTTATGGTGACCAACATTTGTTGGGAAGAATTGATGAATGCCTGTGTAAGTAATGGTGTAACTTTTAAAAACTGGGAAAGGTTCAATCTGGCTAAGAAATTTGAGATGAAGACAGGTTCTAAGAAATTCTTTTCCTTCTTGGAGATGGTGGTAAGTTACAAGGATTACCCTTTTGGGGGTGAACCTGAATTGGCTATTCATGAATCCGAAGGGGAAAGTCAGGTGTTAGTGCCTGGAAAAAATCAAGAGGAGGTCTCGAAGGAAAATTCTCAGACGGAAAATGTTCCTGAAATGAGCTATTTAGCAGGTATGTTAGGCAGTGTCATAAAAACTCAGTCCAAAGAAGAAAAGTTAAGATATATTTTAACTGTTATGGGACTCGAAAAAGAGAATCCGGATGTCTAGAAGGAAATTTTTGATATTGCTTATTCTGCTGTGATGCAGGAAAAAAAGACTTTGGAGGAAATCTTGGCTGATACCAATATTCCAGAAGAATCTTGGATGAAGGCAAGAATGAACTTTGCAAAGTTCATCAATGATTTCGTTAGTGCTAAAGGCTCTACGGAAAAAATTAAGTTGCTGAATTTCCTTAAAGATTTAAAGGAAATTGTGCAGAAAGAAGATGATGAAGAAACTCCGAACGAATAAAATTATATTTTGGAACAAGAAGAAATTCCTCAGAAATTCTGGGGAATTTCTTTTTGTAGAAAGAAAGATAGAATGATAAGGCTAAGGTCTTTTAAAATAAAAAACGATATATTTACATAATCTTTACAAATTGGTGGAATGGTGATATAATAGCGGATATTATTAGAATAATTGAAAAGAAATTTATAGGGTTTGAATATTATTAAAGCTCTTTTTGTATATGCAAAAGGTAAAAGATAAAAATAGGGGATTAGTATTATGGAAGAAATGGCACAAGTAAAAGAGTTAATACGAAGTGGATTTGATTTAGAATTAATATCTTTTGAGTTAGGAATACCACTAGAAACGATAAAAGAATATGAATTGTATATAAAAAATGATAGAGAAAACAAGAAGTTAAAAGATGAAGAATTTATAGAAAGTGAAGAAGATTCTGGCTGTTCTGGTATAAGAGAAATGAGAGAAAAGTATAGACAGCTGTACATGGGAGACAATAGTGAGAAAACTAGTACAGAAGAGATATTGTCACCATATGAACGAAAATTAATAAAACGTGTTGTGGAATCAATAGAAGATAGGAGAGGGAAAATAGAAACATTATCTGAAAAAGAAAGAAGAGAAAATGTAGGAAAGATATTAGATGAGTTGGAACAAATAGAAAAATACCAATTACCACTTGAAGATGCTGAGAAACTTTATAGGCTTGGATTGGAAAAGACAAAGATAAAATGGTCAAAACTAGATAGTAAGAGACTAAAAAAGCAACAAGATAGAATTGCAATTAGATTGGCAGAAGCTCTTGAACGAGAATATGGTGATGTAGATGATATTGATAAACTGCAAGAGCTAAATAGAAGGATCGGAGAGATTATGGGAAATGTTAGATTTATTTCAACTGGGCAAATAAAAGCTAGAATTTTAAAAAGAATATCGGATATTAAGTTGCAACAGGCTGTTGAAAATTTAAGAAGTAATATTTCCACAGATATAGTAGGAATTATAAAAAAGCTAGCAAGTGGAAATATAGATATTAGAGAGGCAAACGGGATTATAGATCAAGAGGCAAAGAGAAGAGTTGAAGGCAAACCTAAAACAAGATTTAGTTTAACAGAAGAACAGGAAAGAAAACAGATTTTGCTTCAGATAAAAATGGCTATTATAGAAAAAGCAGATAGATTTCAGATACAGAATCCAGAAAAAGCAATAGTTCAAATTCAAGAGTTATGCGGAGGAGAGGAAGAAGTAGCTATTAGAACAGTTGTAGAGAACTTAGCTAATAGAAATGAGTTTGAGGATGCAAATAGAATTTGTGATGGATTTATTGAGAGGTATAAAGCAGAGAACGCGAAAGATGAAATGGAAAGTGACAGAGTAAAATATGTTAGAAGATTAAAGAATGAAATAAGAAATAGAGAAATTAGTAGTTTGGTAATTAAAACTATAAATATGAGTGGAACAAAAGAAGAAGAGGAAAGATGTTACGAAATATTAGCAAGAGGCTTGAGAAGAGGAAATGTTAAACTACAATCAATTTCCTTAGGAAAAAGTAAAGATGGAACAAGAGAAATAAGATTAGATGATGTATGGCCAAATCAAAAAGAAAACGACAGAGATAGACAGGAGAAAATATGAAAAGTAAAAAAAATAATATAAAAGAAAGATATTTAAAACAAGTAGGAGTACTAATAATTTTTGCTCTGTTATTAGTTTTAAAGAGGTATGTTGTATTACCGAATGAAAATGAAGTATCAAATGATGTTCAAATAAATACAATAGCTGAAAACAGTGTAAAAGTTGAAACCAATGATATTCCAACATATTCAGGGCAAATAGTTATTGATATAAATAATGATGTACCATACTTTGAAGAAAAGGATATGACTACAGAGAATTTTGAAGATTATTCAAGGTTGGATGATTTAAATAGAGCGGGAGTAGCTTTTGCAAATGTATGTAAATATACTATGCCACCTTCAGAAACTAAGAGAGGCAATATTTCATACAAGCCTTCAGGTTGGGTACAATATTTATATGGTGAAAACAACAGTAAGCATTTATATGAAAGATGCCATTTAATAGCATGGCAATTAGGAAATGAAAATAATAATAAACAAAATTTGATTACAGGTACTTCGCAGATGAATGCTGCAATGATAGAACATGAAAACAAAGTTGCAAATTGGATTAAGGATAAAAATAAGCAAGGTAAGGATTATCATATTTTGTATAGAGTAACGCCTATTTATAACGGTGAAAATGAATTAGCAACTGGTGTGGAAATAGAGGCTAAATCAGTTGAAGAGGAAGGGATATCTTTTAATAAATTTATATATAATGTACAAGATAATTTTGAGATTGATTATAGTACAGGTAAAGCAAAATTAATTGAGTAGGAGGTTTTATTTGAATTTAGAATTAAATAGAATAACGGAAAAAATAGGAAATAGTCCTTTTGTAAAAAATTTTATAAAAGAATTAAGCGAATATTTAGAAAATGCTAACCGTAAAAATGAAGGAAAGAGTGAAGAAATGGATGATATTAAGTTAACACCAGAGGAAGACATGGAGCTGTATAAAAGAAAATGGGACTTTTTAGAGAATTATTTTGAAAAAGAGTTATCAAACTTAAGCAATGGTGAAGTATTTATTGTTACAGATAAGTGTGAAAATGACCATGAATATCATAGATATAAAGTAGCTCAGTATAAAAATAAAATTGAACATAAATGTGTTGTTTTTGAAAGGGATTTACCAGAAAATGTACAAGTAGGTGATGTTGTAAGAAAAATATACGGAAAATATATTGGTGATGAACAGGCAACTAGATATGTTAATGATTCAATAAATGCTATTAAACGAGAAATAATAAATAACCGTTAAAGATTAAAATTGAAAAGCATCTCTAATGATTACTTAGAGATGCTTTTGCTTAACTAGTTGGATGTTTATTCGAAAAGTTGGTAGGACTTTTTTTAACGTAGTTTGATTAAGATAACGTGGCTCCATAAACTAATATTCCAAGATTGTCTTTATAAATCTTATCAAATTGTGAAAGTGATAGTGGGCTTTGACCAATTCCAGCTTCTATGGTGTAAGCAGGATTACCATATTCTTGCAGAAACCAATCTTTATAACCTGCAAAGCTAGATTCATATGGAACATCTGCTAAAGTGTAGCCACTGACTTTTGCAAATTTTTGTCCTATAAAATAAGCTTTGGAAGAAGCATAGTTTCTAAATTGCCAATAAATTTCTTTGCCTTGAGTATGATAAGCTAGGATTAACTTGAAATTATGTGATAAAGTAAGATTATAAATTGCTAATGCTTCAGGCTCCGTTAAAGGCTTTAGCCCGACAAAATCTCTGGGAGAAAAAGAGTTAAAACCATTAGCATATTTTATTGTTTTTGCGTTTTCCCAACCGGCAGGAAATTGAAGATTTAAATCTACACCATTTATATTTGCTTTCCAAGCAGAAGGGAAAGAAATATTAGGGTATTGGCTCGAGATTTTTCTTGCCTGCATGTATGCGGTAGATGTATCTGGAATATTATTGTTTACAAGATTTACTCCGTCTGGATTGACCATTGGAACTATATAAAAAGTTCTTGTGTTAAAAATATTTAAAGCACTTTGACCGTGAATTGAATTGTTAGTGGTGTAGGCAAAACAAAAATCTTCTATAAACTTTAGTAACAATGGAGTAACAATCCATTCGTTAGCATGAAAAGCTCCAGAATAAAAAACTTCTTTAGGACCATTTCCAAATACCAAACAGTAAATAGGAAGTTCAAGAACACTTTTTCCAATAGTTACTTTTCTTATAAAGGGAAATGCTTTAGTTAATGAAAGTATGGTATTTTCCAAAATATCTGAAGTGTATGGAATAGTTGTATTTACAATCATATAAAAATCCTTTCAAAAATAATACTTTAATATAATATTATAAAAAATTCACAAAAAAGTTACTTAGAATAATTAAAAATATATTGAATAACAAAAGAGTATGTGCTAAAATATACAAGATTAACTGTAGAAAAAAAGGAGAAAATGATGAAAAAAGTCAAGATAATAGTAGCGATTATAGCAATGATAATTATGTGTTGCACTTTTAATATCAATGTGAATGCTGAAAATATAGAAGCAGAAGAAGTTGAACCAAAAGAGATAATAAATAGTGTGGTAGAATCTTTTGGAGAGCAAGGATTAACAAAATCTAATCTGGCACAAGCAATAGAAAAATATAGAGAGTTAAGTAAAGAGTATACAAATGATGAGATAGCAAAAATGCTTGAGGAAAGCAAAGAAGAGTTAGAAGAAAAAAATATTAGTGCAGATAATGTTGATACTATAAATAAGGTATTGAAAAATTTTGATGAAAAACAAGTAAACAAGGTTCTTGATAAATTAAATATAGATGAAACTTTGGATGATTTAGAAGCAGGTGCAACAGTTTCGGAATTAATGGAAAAGGCAACAGCCGATATGACGACAGCAGATAAGGCTGATTTAGTATTATCTGTTTTGTGGTCTGCCAATATTATTCATAGTATAGTAATTATAATTGTTATATTAGAAGTGTATAAACTAATAGTAAGATTTATAATATACAAAAAAGCTGGAAAAAAGCCATGGGCAATATTTATTCCAATATATAGGGATGTAACAATGTTGAAAATTTGTGGAATGACACCTTTATGGTTAATATTGTTATGCATACCAGTTGTGGGATGGGCTTTACTATGGATAGTAAAAGTAGCAAGTAGATTTATGCTAGCAGAAGCATTTGATAAAACTCCTGCATTTGGGTTTGGATTATGGTTATTGTGGCCGATATTTGAATCTATATTAGCATTTTCAGATAACTCAATATATGTTGGAGTTGAGGAATAATAGTTAAATAGTGAAAGAAAATATATAAGTAATGGTTATAGAAAAAATAGCAAGTTCGTATTGCTATTTTTTTTATTATATTATAAAATAAAACTGAAAATAAAGAGGAAAACATATGAATAATATTTAACAAAGGAGAGTGAACTTATGCTAGGTTTAAAAATGGATTTGAGATATTCTGGGATAGAAGTAAAGAAGATATTAGAATATGAAAAAGAAGTGAAAAAAATACATGAAGAATTGCAAAAAACAAAAGATGAAGAGGATAAATTCCTTGGTTGGTTGGAATTACCAAGTAACTATGACAAAAAAGAATTTAGCAAAATAAAAAAGTGTGCTAAAAAAATTCAAAAGGATTCAGAAATATTAGTAGTAATCGGAATAGGTGGGTCATATTTAGGTGCCAGAGCTGTAATTGAAGCATTAAGAAATTCTTTTGATAATATGAAAGAATCTGTTAAGATTTCAAATCCTAAAATATTATATGCGGGGAATAATATAAGTCCATCATATATGAAAGAACTTATGATGTTTATTCAAGACAAAGATTTTTCTATAAACGTAATATCAAAGTCAGGAACAACAACAGAACCAGCAATTGCATTTAGGATGCTAAGAAGATTGTTAGAAGAAAAATATGGACTTGAAGAAGCTAGAAAGAGGATTTATGTAACAACAGATAAAGAAAAAGGGGCATTAAAAAAGCTTGCTGATAGAGAAAAATATGAAACATTTGTGGTGCCAGATAATATTGGAGGAAGGTTCTCAGTACTTACAGCTGTTGGGCTATTACCGATTGCAGTTGCGGGGATAGATATAGACAAATTAATGAAAGGAGCAAGATTTGCACAAGAAAGATATAGTGACTCAAATTTAAAGTATAATGAATGTTACCAATATGCTGTGGTAAGAAATATATTATATAAGAATCAAAAAAATATAGAAATATTAGTTAACTATGAGCCAAAAATGCATTTTGTAACTGAGTGGTGGAAGCAATTATTTGGAGAAAGCGAAGGAAAAGATGGCAAGGGGGTTTTTCCTGCTGGAGTTGACTTTACAACCGATTTGCATTCTTTAGGTCAATATATTCAACAAGGAAGAAGAAATCTATTTGAAACAGTAATTAATATAGATGAAACTGATCAGGATATGGAAATATTATTTGACGAAGACGATTTAGATGGTTTGAACTATTTAAGTGATAAGACAATGGACTTTGTTAATAAAAAAGCGATGGAAGGAACTATAGAGGCACATGTGGAAGGAAATGTTCCGAATATAATGATAACAATGGAAGAATTGAATGAGGAAAATTTAGGACAACTAATTTATTTCTTTGAACTTGCATGTGCTATGTCGGCTAAAATATTAGGAGTTAATCCATTCAATCAACCTGGAGTTGAAGCATACAAGAAGAATATGTTTAGGTTATTAGAAAAGCCAGGGTATGAGGTTGAATAATTGAGTATATATAAAAAATTAAAATTTTATATTGACATAACATAAAAAAAGTTGTATTATAAAAATATGTTAATAAGAAAAGGTAATGAGACAAAGTAAAATAAAGGTTGCCAAAAGAGATTGTTGGTCGTGGCTGAAAGCCAACAAAGGAAAACGTATTTGAAAAACTACCTCACAGTATAATAATGCTGGCTAAGGCTTACTTTTATGAATTAAGTTAAAATTAGGATGGAACCGTGTAAATAAATTGCACTCCTAAATGCAAAAACAAAGCATTTAGGGGTGCTTTGTTATTATCAAAATTAGAAAGGATTGTGATTAAATTGATTAATATTGAATTAAAAGATGGAAGCAAAAAGCAAGTTGAAAACGGAGTGTCTGTTTTTGATGTTGCAAAAGAAATCAGCGAAGGTTTAGCAAGAATAGCAATGGCTGGAAGAGTTGATGGCAAGGTTGTAGATTTAAGATATAAATTAGACAAAGACTGCAAGCTAGAAATATTAACTTTTGATGATGAGGATGGTAAAAAAGCATATTGGCATACAACTTCTCATATAATGGCACAAGCTATTAAAAGATTATATAAAAATGTTAAATTAGCAATAGGACCAGCTATTGAAGCAGGATTTTATTATGACTTTGATATGGAAGAAAAGTTTTCAGAGGATGATTTTGCAAAAATAGAAGAAGAGATGAAAAAGATTATTAAAGAGGATCTTCCAATAGAAAGATTTGAACTTCCTAGAGAAGAAGCTATTAAGCTAATGAAGGATTTAGGAGAAGATTATAAAGTTGAACTAATAAAAGATTTACCAGAGGGAGAAGTAATATCTTTTTATAAACAAGGTGAGTTTACTGACCTTTGTGCAGGACCACACTTAATTAGTACAGGAAAAGTTAAAAGTGTTAAACTACTATCTACTTCAGGTGCATACTGGAGAGGCGATGAAAAGAACAAAATGCTTCAAAGAATTTATGGAGTTTCTTTCCCTAAAGCAAGTTTTCTTGAGGAACACCTAAATATGTTAGAAGAAGCAAAGCAAAGAGATCATAGAAGATTAGGAAAAGACCTAGAATTGTTTATGACACATAAATTGGTTGGTTCTGGACTTCCTATGTATTTACCTAATGGAGCAACGGTAAGAAGATTGTTAGAAAGATATATTCAAGACAAGGAAATTAAGATGGGATATAAACATGTATATACTCCATCACTTGCAAATGTGGAACTATACAAAACTTCAGGACATTGGGATCACTATAAAGAAGATATGTTCCCTGTAATGAAAATGGATAATGAAGAATTAGTATTAAGACCAATGAATTGTCCACATCATATGCTGATATTTAAAAGCAAGATGCGTTCATATAAAGATTTACCAATAAGAATTGGAGAGTTAGCACATGACTTTAGATATGAAGATAGTGGTGCTGTATGTGGAATAGAAAGAGTACGTCAAATGTGTCAAAATGATGCACATTTATTTGTAAGACCAGACCAAATAAAAGAAGAAGTTGCTAAGGTTGTTGAATTAATACTTTCTGTATATAAAGATTTTGGATTTAAAGATTATAAGTTCAGATTGTCTTTAAGAGATAAAAATGATAAACATAAATATTTTGATGATGATGAAATGTGGGAAAAGGCTGAAAGTGAATTAAGAGAAATACTAACAGAACTAAATCTAGACTTCTATGAAGCTGAAGGAGAGGCTGCATTTTATGGACCAAAATTAGATGTTCAATTAAAATCAGCAATTGGTCATGATGTAACGGTTTCTACATGTCAATTGGATTTCTTGTTACCAGAAAGATTTGAACTTGAATATATAGGTGAAGATGGAAAAGCACACAGACCTGTTGTAATTCATAGAGCAATTTTGGGTACCCTTGATAGATTTATGGCATTCTTAATAGAGGAAACAAAAGGTGCATTCCCAACATGGCTTGCTCCATTACAAGTTAAAATATTACCAATTTCAGATAAACATTTAGACTATGCAAATAAAGTTAAAGCTGAATTAGAAGAAAAAGGTATAAGAGTTGAGGTTGATGATAGAGCAGAAAAAACAGGATACAAGATTCGTGAGGCACAATTACAGAAAGTTCCTTATATGTTAATTGTTGGTGATAAAGAACAAGAAAGTAATCAAGTTGGTGTAAGAGACAGAAAAGATGGAGATATAGGAGCAATGGGATTAGAAGAATTTATCTCTAAAATTGATGAAGAAATAAAAGAATTTGCAAAATAAGATGTTATGTATGATGTGTAAGATAATTGCACATCATATTTTTATTCATTAGAAAAGCTATGTTTATTTTTCTAATAAACAAAATGTTGCATGAAAATTTGTTATATAAATTTTGGGTATAAATAAAAGATAATAAAAATTAATATAATTGCAAAAAGTATTTGATATTTGACATGAAATGTAATATAATTGTAATGAATTTGAAACAAATAACAAATAATAATATAGATGAATAGAATAAAATTTTATATAAATTGTTTTATATGTTTTGGGAAAATGTGAATTACGAAAGGAAGATATAAATGTTTGATTGGGGACAAGATATAGGAATAGACTTAGGAACAGCTACTGTTATAGCATATGTTAAGGGAAAGGGAGTTGTTTTAAGAGAACCTTCGGTTGTGGCAACAGACAAAAATACTGGAGAGGTTCTTGCCGTTGGAAAAGAAGCTAGAAAAATGTTAGGAAGAACTCCTGGAAATATTATTGCAACAAGACCTTTAAGGGAAGGTGTTATTTCAGATTATACTGTTACAGAGAGAATGCTTAAATATTTCATAAACAAAGTGTGTGGTAAATATATTTTTGCTCCAAGAATTATGATTTGTGTACCATCTTTGGTCACAGAAGTTGAAAAAAAGGCTGTAATAGATGCTGCATCACAAGCAGGGGCCAGAAGAGTGTACTTAATAGAGGAACCATTGGCGGCTGCTATTGGAGCAGGTTTAGATATATCAAAACCATGTGGAAATATGGTGGTAGATATAGGTGGAGGAACTACAGATATTGCGATTATTTCATTAGGAGGAACTGTAATTAGTACATCTATTAAAGTTGCAGGAGATAAGTTTGATGAGGCTATTGTAAAATATATAAAGAAAAAACATAATATAATGATAGGAGAAAGAACGGCTGAAGATTTAAAAATTAATATAGGTTGTGTTTATCCTAAAATTCAAGATGCTGAAATGCAAATAAGAGGAAGAGATTTAACAAGTGGGCTACCAAAAACTGTAACGATTTATTCAAGCGAAATGTTAGATGCACTTAAAGAGTGCGGAGAGCAAATTGTTGAAGCAGTACATTCTATACTAGAAAAAACTCCACCAGAACTTGCAGCAGATATTAGTGAGAGAGGAATTTTTATGACAGGTGGAGGATGCTTAATAGATGGATTAGATAAATTGATACAAGAATCTACAGGCATAAAAGTTACTATAGCTGATGATGCCGTATCATGTGTTGCGTTAGGAACAGGTAAAGCTTTAAATAACCTTGATGAGATAGACGGAAAAAGAGTGAAAAAACAAAACTATAGAATTAGTATAAATAGCATATAAAGATAATTAACAAAAACTGAATGGATGGATAAATGAAAGGCAATCTGTGAATACCCGACTAGATATTCAAAAAATACTATTGCATTAAAATAAGAAAATATTATATAATACCTTTAAATTGTTTTGAGGGAATGAGAAAATAAAATGAACAAAACTAAAAGAAAAATATTTGAAGCTTCTATGAAGTTATTTGCAGAAAAAGGTTATGATGCAACTAGTGTGGAGGAAATTACTGCCGCTGTTGGAGTGGCTAAAGGTACTCTGTATTATCATTTTTCGAGCAAGGAAGAAATATTTGAATTTCTAATAGAAGAAGGCGTAAAATTATTAAAAAATAGTATTGAAATAAAAACAGAAAACTTAACGAGTTCGTTAGACAAGATAAGAGCAATTGTACTAATTCAAATAAAAGTATTGGTGAAGTATGAAGATTTAATGACAATAGTACTTAGTGAAATTTGGGGAAGTGGTCCTAGAAGCATTATATGTAAAAAATATATATTCGAATATATAGAAATAGTAGAAAATATAATAAAAGAAGGAATAAAAAAGGGCGAAATAATAGATGGAGACAGCAATGTAATGGCATCAGGAATTTTTGGTTTAACTTCTTCAAGTCTTATTTATAAAATGAGAAAAGATAAAGAAATAGAAGTGCCAGAATTGTATTCGGAAATAGATAAAACCTTTATAAAAAAATTGAAAAAAGTAAAATAAGTTATTTAGATAGATTATAAAAACAATTGAAAGACATATTTGTAGAGATGAAGGAAGGATATAACAAGAAATGAGAATATTAAAAGATTTTAAGATACCAAATTTAAAATTTAATAAAATAAAAATGGATAATATAGAAGATTTAGATGAAATGAAGATAGACTACGAAAAGGTGGAAAAACAAAAAGATAGCAAAAATAAAAAGTATCAACCATATGAACATACGAATTACAAAACAGTAAAAGAAATTTTTATACATTCTATGGAAAATTATCCTAATCAACCATTAATATTACAAAAGCCAAATCATAAAGAACCTTATAAGGAAACAACATATAAACAATTTGGGGAAGATGTGGTATCTTTAGGTACAAAATTAATAAAAATGTTGCCTAAAAATTCAAGAGTTGTTATAGTAAGTGAAACGACTTACGGATGGTATTTATCTTATATGACAATGCTTTGTGGAGCAGGAATAGCTGTTCCTGTTGATAAGGAGTTGCCAGACAACGAATTGGAAAATGTAATAAACAGAGCAAGAGCTACAGCAGTTATTTTTTCAGCTAAGAAAAAGGATGCCATAAGAAAAATAGAAAATAACATACCAACAGTAAAATATTTTATAGAAATGGATTCTGATGATTACATAGTTGGTAAACATATGGGAATAAATTATCTAATAAAAGAAGGAAAAGAATTATTAGATGGTGGAGATAATTCGTATATGGATATAGAAATTGATCCAGAAGAATTTAAGGTATTAATATTTACATCAGGAACTACATCAAAATCTAAAGGAGTAATGATTTGCAATAGAAATTTAGCTGCAAACATAAATGCTGTTTCAGCATATGTAAAATTGAATCCAGAAGACAGATTATTCTCAATTTTGCCATTACATCATACATATGAATCTACGATAGGATTTTTATTACCATTTGCAACAGGTTCGTCAGTGGCTATATGCGAGGGTTTGAAATATATTGTTCCAAATCTTCAGGAATCAAAGCCTACAGCAATGCTTACAGTCCCTCTTTTAGTCGAAAATTTATACAAAAAAATAAATGAAACAATCAAAAAGAGCAATAAAGAGGGTATGGTAAATTCAATGATACATATCACGAATGCCCTTAAAGCTGTAAACATAGATATAAAAAGGAAAGTGTTTAAAGAAATATTGGATAACCTTGGCGGAAACATTAGAATTATAGTTTCAGCAGCAGCTCCAATTGATGGAAAGGTTGGAAAATGGGTTGAAGATATAGGAATAAAATTCTTACAAGGTTATGGACTTACAGAAACAGCGCCTATAGCAGCGTTGACACCTGAGTATGAACCTTCTAGATATGCCTCAACAGGTAAAGCTGTATTAGATACAGATATAAAAGTTATTAATCCAAATGAAGCAGGAGAAGGTGAACTATTAATAAAAGGACCAACTGTAATGCTTGGTTATTATGAGGACGAAGAAGCAACTAACGAGGTTATGCAAGATGGATATTTCTGTTCAGGTGATATAGGAAGAATTGATGAAGATGGTTATATTTATATAACAGGAAGGTCAAAAAATGTTATAGTAACACAAAATGGTAAAAATATATATCCAGAAGAAATAGAAAATTATATATTAAGAATACCTTATGTTGAAGAAACAATAGTAAAATCTGTAAAAAATGATATAGGACAAGAAGTAGCACTATGTGCAGAAGTATATCTAAACTCAGACAAAGTAAAAGAATTAGAAATAGAAAATGTAGAAGAACAACTAAAAAAGGATATATCAAAAGAAACAAAAGAACTAGCTTCATATAAACATATAACAAAAATAGAAATAAGAAAAACAGAATTTATAAATGGAAAATATTATGATAGATTAAGTATGGATATCTTAGCAGAAGAATTTGAAGGAGATTTTATAAGAAATAAAAATTTGTAAAGTATAATTAAAAATAAGGAACACTAGACTTTTTATAATTAATATAGTAATATTGAAATGGTGAATAAAGATGGAACAAAAACTGAAAAGAAGATTTGCAGATGGAAGAGCAAACACTAGTATTCTAAAAAGTAAATGCAAAAATATGTATATTAATAATAAAGAATTTGTAGGAAATATATCATTGCTTCAAATAGAAGAAGTAAAAGAAGAATGGCGTGTAGACCCAGAAGAAAGATGTATATTAGCAAAAGGATATTATTGGTTAGAAATATATCCTGAAAATAAAAATTGTTGCATTACAGCAATTTTTAATAACAACAAAGAAATAGTAGAATGGTATATAGATATTGCAAGAAATTTGGGAGTGCAAGATGGTATACCATATGAAGATGATTTATATTTAGATGTTGTTATTGTACATGATGGAAGAATACATTTACTAGACGAAGATGAGCTAGAACAAGCATACAAACAAAGGATAATAAGTAAAAAAGATTATGAATTAGCATATGAAAAAGCAAATAAAATTATAGAGTTTGCAAAAGCAAATTTAGAAAACTTGAAGAGCTTTTCATATAAATATTTAAAGTTAATAGAAAAATAAAAGGTACTTCAAAATTAAATGAAGTACCTTTTATTTTTACCTGCCATAAATACTGGAAAACTCTTTCTTTAATTCATCACTTAAAGAATTAAATTTACCATTCAATCGCCTCTGATAATCTTTCTCAAAAAAATCGATATCATGTGGAGTTACATTAGGCAAATTCTTAAAGTGAGACACAGCATATTCACAGGATTTGTAGAAATCTAATGCCCGTGATTTCTGAGTTGCTAAATCATTAACATGAGTTAAACTAAAAGAGTTATTATAGGTATAATTATACCCAACATAGTCAATAGTTGTTACTAAACTAGCAGTGCCTACTAAAATAGGGATTAATGCAACATCTTCATAACATCTTAAATCCTCTGGAAAAGAGTTTTTTAAGAACAAAGTTCTGCTAAAAGCAAATAACCAATATACAGCATACTTTTTACCAGGTATAGACCATGTTCTTATGGCAT